>ERZ773245.85-NODE-85-length-128344-cov-8.477672_pt1 | contig 128344 bp, 147 predicted proteins | sample MGYA00580988_ERZ773245 | MGnify/ENA primary metagenome ERZ773245 (study PRJEB29015, sample SAMEA2737792) | human gut metagenome | biome: human gut; feature: human-associated habitat; material: faeces | place: China | collected 2012 ... | reverse complement strand
GAGTGACTGACTACGAATCAGTAGGTCTAGGGTTCGAATCCCTACCGGGTCACCACAGGCAGCTCATACATTTTGTGTGAGCTGCTTTTTTTATCCGCGATCTTCCTAAGAATCTTCCGTTTCTATATACGTGAGAGGTTCAAAGCTTGTCATTTACAAGTATCTTTTTTTTATATACAATAGATACTTGAGTAGTGTACCTTTGTTTTTTTATAAGGAGTACTCTTATGAAAATTTCTGAACTTGGTGAATTTGGCTTTATTGATGCCATTAAAGAAGATACGTTGTTCAATCCGGACCCTGTCGTCATCGGGATAGGTGATGATGGTGCCGTATATAAAACTTCTGCCGGTATGGAACAGGTTGCTGTTATTGACACGATGGTGGAAAACAGCCATTTTATCATTCATCGCACGGGAGACTGGTATGATGTTGGATATAAAGCTGTAGCTTCTAACCTCAGTGATATCGCTGCTATGGGTGGTGTTCCTACGCATATCGTTTTGTCTACGGCAATCGCTCCGGATATGGAAGTGGATGGCCTTGTTTCTCTATATGATGGCATTAAAGATATCTGCCGTTCTTATCACGTCAACATCCTTGGCGGAGATACAGTCACTTCTAAGGAAGGGATGGTCATAACCGTTGCGGCCTTCGGTGAAATAGAAGAAGGAAAGGCGATACGCCGCAGCGGTGCCAGACCAGGAGATATCGTGGCTGTATCGCACACAATCGGCAATTCAAGTGGTGGATTGGCAGTGCTTCTACAAAATCATGATGGCTATTCCCAGCTGAAGCGGGCTCATCGATTTCCTGTCCCGCAAGTTGAACTTGGGCGGCTTCTGGTTAAATACAACTGTCATAGTCTGAATGATATCAGTGATGGACTTGCTAGCGAGAGCAATGAAATAGCCAAGGCCAGTGATGTACGTCTGGTTTTAAAGAAAGAAGCCATTCCGGTTAGTGATGAACTAAAAGCCTGGGCCAGAGAATCGAAGACAAATGTCTGGAAGTATGTCTTTAATGGCGGGGAAGATTATGAATTGATCTTTACGATGGAACCGGCTGATTTTCATGCGCTTCAGGCGGAATATTCTGATGTGACTCAAATTGGTGTGGTCCGTTCGGGTAGTGGAGATGTACTTCTCGTAGACGGTGATTCTGAATCAATTCTGGCTCCTACTGGCTGGACTCATTTTTAAGGAGGCTCTGATATGGACATTGTGACACAGTCAGAACAAGAAACTATCAATCTGGGTATGGCTATAGGATCCGCGTTACATTCGGGTGATGTTTTGGCACTGCATGGTGATCTGGGGGCAGGAAAGACCCATTTTGTCCAGGGGATTGCCCGGGGAATGGGAATTGATGCGAATGTAGTCAGTCCTACTTTCACTATATTGAACTTCTATGAACACGATATTCCGTTGCAGCATTTTGATTTTTATCGCCTAGAGGAAGAGTATGAGCTGGATGACCTGGGATTTGATGATTACATTACCAGTGGCGTTACGGTTATAGAATGGTCAGAAAAATTTTCTGATCGTCTTCCTGACGATGCATTACATATTACGATAAAAAAGACCAGTTTGACCGGGCGGGTTTTCCAATTTCAATTTATCGGTGACCGCTGGTTACAAGTAGAAAAAGAGGTACAGAAATATGCTATTAGCCATTGAAACGTCAAGTCTCGTATCCAGTGTAGCCCTGTTGCATGAAGATTCTCTCCGTGCGGAATTGACGATACAGGCAAAACTGACCCATTCGGAGCAACTCATGCCTCATATTGCCGATATGCTTGAGAAGGCATCTGTCAAAAAAAATCAGATTGATGGCGTTGCTGTTTCCATAGGACCTGGTTCATTTACGGGACTGCGCATCGGCCTGGCATCTGCTAAAGCATTGTCTTTCGGTTGGCAGGTTCCCATCGTGGGAATTGAGACGCCTCAGGCATTAGCCTGGAATTTTATTGGCATGTCTTATCCTGTCTGTGTACTCATTGATGCACAAAAGGGGAATGTATATGCTTCTACATATCTCTGGCATGAATGGGATCTCGAAGAATGCAGTCCGATTTCGGTCATGCCCCTGACGGATGTTCTGGCGACTTGCAAGTCACAAAGCGGACCGGTTGTATTTTGTGGTGATGGGGCTATTCTCTATCAGGAACAGATAAAGAATGCATGTCCTGCGTTTTATCTTGCCCCGCCGACAATGCGCATCCCACGGGCAGGAAGCCTGGCAATGGCGGCGGTCAGACGGCTTGATGCCGGTGATTGTGATGATTGTATGACGCTGACACCAGCATATAAACGACGCAGTGAAGCTGAAGTATTATGGGAAAAACGGCATGGTGAAAAGTTATGTCTATGATTGTACGGCCAGCCGTGCGACAAGATGCGGCTGGAATTTATGATATTGAGACAGAATCCTTTTCTGTTCCATGGTCCAGAGAAAGCATCGACCACGAACTGGAACATACAGAATTGACACGGTATTACGTACTGGTTCGCGATGACGGATATATAGCCGGATATGCCGGGTTGTGGCGTGTTACCGACGAAGGCCAGATCACTAATATTGCTCTGCGTAAAGACGTGCAGGGCAAGGGCTATGGTGAGCTGCTCGTCCGGGTTATGATGGAAAAGGCTTTTGAAGAAGGTTGTATGGATATATTTCTGGAAGTACGGGTCTCCAATATACCGGCGCTGGGATTATATCGCAAACTGGGATTCGAAGTCCTTTCTGTACGCAAGAGCTATTATTCTGAGCCTGTGGAAGATGCCTATGTCATGGGATGTCAGAAGGAAAAATATAAGTGGGCTGTAAAATAATAAAAAGGATGAACGTATTATGTATACATTAGCTTTGGAAACAAGCTGTGATGAAACATCGGCTGCTGTTATTCGGGACGGTCGTCACATCTGCTCAAACATCATTTCGACGCAGGTACCGATTCATCGCAAATTTGGCGGTGTAGTACCAGAAATTGCATCACGCCAGCATATTGAATATGTTATGCCTATCATCAAAGAAGCTTTGGATGAGGCGGGAGTCGATATCCATGATATTGATCATATCGGTGTCACATATGGCCCTGGCCTGGTAGGGGCTCTCCTGGTAGGAGTTGCCGCTGCGAAAGCACTCAGTTTTGCCCTTGATAAACCGCTGGTTGGCGTTAATCATATGGAAGGTCATATTTTTGCAAATTTCCTCAGTCATCCTGAACTGGAACCGCCGTTTTTAGCTCTCGTCGTATCAGGCGGCCATACCCAGCTGGTTACAATTAAAGACTATAACTCCTTTGAATTGCTGGGGCAGACACGGGACGACGCAGCTGGGGAAGCGTTTGATAAGATTGCCCGCGTCATGGGATATCCCTATCCCGGTGGGCCACAGATTGATGCACTGGCAAAAAAGGGAAATCCCGATGCGATTGTCTTTCCCAAGGCATTGCATGAAAAACATAATTTTGAATTTAGTTTCAGTGGACTGAAATCGGCTGTTCTTAATTACCTGCATACACAGGAACAGCGCCATGTCGGTTACAGCCCGGAAGATGTCGCTGCCAGTTTCCAGAAAACCGTAGTGGAAACATTAGTAGAAAAGACAATGGATGCAGCCCGTTGGAGTGGTATGAAACAAATTGCCGTAGCCGGAGGCGTTGCTGCCAACAGCGGCCTTGCGGCTGCGATGGAAGCCGCTTGTGCAAAGAGGCAGTATAAGTTGTATCGGCCGGATCCCATCTTATGTACCGACAATGGGGCTATGATAGGCTGCAGGGCATATTATATGGCTATAGACGGGCGATTTGCCGATCTGACGTTGAATGCACGCCCTGCATTATCTATTACGACATGCTGAGGTGACTGATATGTCTCCCATAGAATCGATTTGCCAGAGTGCCAGTTCTTTATCAGATGTGCAAATCCACATTTTAAAAAATAGTGAAAAATTGTTACAGTTTGCCAGTGATTTATCTCACAGGAAAATCTATGTGTATGTCCCAGGCCAGGAAGCGGGGACCTTGGTCCTGACAGCACAGAGACGCCCTTTTTTTCAGGAATCAGACAGCTTGACTGCACTGCCTGATTCCGGAGTAGTCGTTACCCGGTATGATGAGCCGATTGTATGGCAGGTATTAACGACTGGGACTCCTTTGAAAGGGACGATAGAAACGAATTATGGCCAAATGGAGCCCATTTCCTGTTATCCCTTTGTCGATAATGGAGGACTTACTATTGGTGTCATTTCTTTTGTGGGACGGATTGAAAACAGCCGGGATGTTTTGACGGAAACGGCTTTTTTATCTTTGCAGGTACCCATTGAAGAGCACATGAACCGCTTATATCAGCGTTTATCTTTGCAAGATGGCATTATTCTCGTCGATGGTAATGGTACAATCTGCTATGTAGACGATATGGCGGAAAGCATCATGCAGCTGCGGGGACGTTTCAAACGCCTGACTGGTGAAAATATTTATAGCAGTCAGTTCCATTTTGCCGGAGTAAAACAGGCACTGGAAACCCGGCAGGGTTCGGTCGTAGATGTACAGCATGGAAAAAATGTCTTTACGAGACGGATTATCCCTATTCTGCGGCGGGGACGTGTTGATCGGATTATTGTGGTTATTACAGAACGGACGGAGCTGTACCAAAAGGAAGAAGAATTGATGATTAAGACGTCAGTCATCAAGGAAATCCATCACCGCGTCAAAAATAACCTGCAGACCATAGCCGGTTTATTGCGCATGCAGCTGCGGCGCGTCCAGAGCGAAGAGGCAAAGGAAGCGTTGAATGAAAGCCTGAATCGCATTATCAGCATTTCTCTCGTTCATGAGACCTTATCCCATCATGATGAAGAATATATTGATATATCTGATGTAGCAGAAAAACTATTGTCACTAGTATTGCATAGTCTCGTGAGTACAGAAAGCCATATTATACCGGTTTTCCATGGGCAGAAATTGATGATGCCGTCTGATGCAGCCACATCGTTATCACTGGTCCTGAATGAATTGATTACGAATTCTGTACTGCACGGGCTGTCTGGTCGCAAAGAAGGCATTATTACGCTGCAAATCTGTTGTCAAGGGGAAACAGCAGATATCACGGTAGAGGATAATGGCTGCGGTATGCCGGAAACGATGACTAAGGACAAGCGTCACCATCTGGGACTAAAAATCATCAAAACGTTGGTTGAGAAAGATCTGCACGGGACCATCATTTTTTCCGGGGCAGAACCGGAGGGAACCCGGGCAGTAATTCATTTTCCAATAGAAAAAAGGGGAGATTAAAATGGGGTATCGTGTGGTTATCGGTGATGATGAATCGATTATCCGAATGGATCTGGCGGAAATGCTGGAAGATGCCGGTCATGAAGTAGTTGGAGAAGCTGCCGATGGAGTGGAAGCGCTGGAGCTGGTGCGTAAAATGCGACCCGATATCGTATTGCTTGATATCAAGATGCCGCGTCTGGATGGAATCCATGCAGCCCGAATGATGGCTCATGACCATCTGGCGCCCGTGTTATTGCTGACGGCCTACAGCCAGCGTGATATCGTCGATAAAGCGAAGGATTCGGGTGTTTTGGGATATCTGGTAAAACCCGTATCACCTACTAATTTATTCCCTGCTATGGAAATTGCCGTGTCTCAATTTAAAAAGCAGCAGGAAATAAATGCCCAGCTCGAACAGATGAATGAGCAGATAGAAACGCGCAAAATCGTGGAACGGGCAAAGGGCCTCATCATGGATTTATACCATATTCCGGAAGAAGAAGCGTATCGCCGGTTGCAGCAATATAGCATGAAAAAACGGACGACGTTGAAACATGTTGCAGAAGCAGTCATTGCCAGTATGGCAAAGCAAAATAATCGTCGATAGTGGATTGTACCAGGCAGATTTTTGCCTGGTATTTTTTTCCTAATTTAAAAAAACTATTGACTTTTTTACCTTTACTGGGTAATATATATATTGTAGTTAGCACTCGGATATAGTGAGTGCTAATAAAGAGAATGACATAACATGTTAGGAGGAATATACAATGTTAAAACCTTTAGGAGATCGCGTTGTCATCCGCGTATTGGAACAGGAAGAAAAAACTGTCGGTGGGATTTATCTGCCTGATACAGCTAAAGAAAAACCGTGCGAAGGTGAAATTATTGCAGCCGGCCCGGGCAAACTTCAGGAAGATGGTTCCCGCGTTGCGTTAGATGTCAAAGCAGGCGACAAAGTTATTTTCTCTAAATATGCAGGAACAGAAGTCAAATATGAAGGAGAAAAATATTTAATCGTCAGCGAACGCGATATTCTGGCAATTATGTAATACGAGACCTGTAACGGTCGTTATCATGGAATATATACTTATAATACAGGAGAGTGTTTAACATGGCTAAACAGATTTTATTTAATGAAGATGCACGCCGTGCTTTAGGCAAAGGCGTTGACGCATTAGCTAATGCAGTAAAAGTAACATTAGGACCGAAAGGCCGCAATGTAGTTCTTGATAAGAAATTTGGCGCACCGACCATTACCAATGATGGTGTTACTATTGCCCGCGATATCGAACTGGAAGATCCGTTTGAAAATATGGGTGCCCAGTTGGTAAAAGAAGTAGCAACTAAAACAAATGATGTAGCTGGTGATGGTACGACAACGGCTACGCTGCTTGCCCAGGCCATGATCCAGGAAGGGATGCGTAATGTTGCTGCTGGTGCCAACCCGATGATCCTTAAACGCGGTATTGAAAAAGCCGTAGCAAAACTCGTTGAAGAAATCAAGAACCGTTCCATCGCTGTTTCTGATAAAGCATCTATTGCCCAGGTTGCTTCCATTTCTGCAGGCGATGAAGAAGTAGGCAAATTGATTGCTGAAGCTATGGAAAAAGTTGGTAAAGACGGTGTCATCACTGTTGAAGAATCCAAGACGATGGGTACACAGCTGTCTGTCGTAGAAGGCATGCAGTTTGACCGTGGCTATATTTCCCCGTACATGGCAACGGATGCAGAAAAAATGGAAGCTGTCATGAGTGAACCGTATATCCTCATTACGGATCGCAAGATTGCATCTATCCAGGAAATGCTGCCGGTCCTTGAAAAAGTAGTACAGGCTGGTAAGGAACTTCTTATCATTGCTGAAGATGTCGAAGGTGAAGCGCTGGCAACCCTCGTTGTCAACAAACTGCGTGGCACGTTCAAAGCCGTTGCTGTAAAAGCTCCGGGATTTGGTGACCGCCGCAAAGCAATGCTTCAGGATATTGCTGTACTTACAGGTGCTAACGTTATTTCGGAAGACGTAGGCCGTAAATTGGACAGCATTACAATGGAAGATCTTGGTACGGCACGTCAGGTACGTGTAACGAAAGATGAAACGACTATCGTAGAAGGCCACGGTGATCCGCAGGCAATTAAAGACCGTATTGCCCAGATTAAAGCCCAGATTGCTGAAACAACGTCTGATTTTGATAAAGAAAAACTGCAGGAACGTTTGGCCAAGATGTCCGGCGGCGTAGCTGTCATCGAAGTCGGTGCTGCTACAGAAGTTGAATTGAAAGATAAGAAACTGCGTTTGGAAGATGCACTGAATGCTACACGTGCAGCCGTTGAAGAAGGCATTGTAGCAGGTGGTGGTACGACCTTCATTGATATTCTTCCGGCTCTTGATGAATTCCATGAAGAAGGGGACGTTCAGACTGGTATTAATCTGGTAAAACGTGCTATTGAAGAACCGGTACGCCAGATTGCCGCTAATGCAGGACTGGAAGGATCCGTTATCGTAGCCAAGGTAAAAGCCGCTAAAGACGGCGTAGGCTTTAATGCGTTGAAAGAAGAATACGTTGATATGGTTCAGGCTGGTATTGTAGACCCGGCTAAGGTTACACGCACAGCCTTACAGAATGCCGCTTCTATTGCTGCTCTGGTTCTGACAACAGAAACGCTGGTTGCTGATAAACCGGAACCGGCTCAGGCTGGTCCTGCTGTTCCTCCGGCAGGCATGGGCGGAATGCCTGGCATGATGTAAATAAAAATTTAAAAATGCCGTAAATACGATAACAAAGGCGTTTATAAGGCCTTCTAAATCGTGCTCAGAGAACAAAACGAGAACAAAAAAATAAGCCCCTGCGAAATTAATCGCAAGGGGCTTATTTTTATGCCTTATTCAACAGTTCGTCAAACTTTTCTGCCGTCTCCGTAGCCAGCGTTTTTGTGATGTGCAGATATATCTGCCGGGTGATCGTATCGTCGGCGTGGCCTAGGCGCTTCATTATTTGCACCAGGTCTATGCCGGCCTCTGCCAGCAATGACGCATGAGTATGGCGAAAAATATGTGGGTGTATGTGAAGGCTCACCGGGGTATTCATCAGACGCTGAATACGGTCTATACGAGTCTGTACGAGCCGCTGGGTAAGCGGGTGCCCAGGGTGGGCCGGCGCCGTAAAAACGAAGCCCAATTTACTGCCCTTGGGGTAATGCCATAGCTCTTTATATTCAATCCGGAGTTTAGAGACTTGAAACTTGAATGCAGCCAGTACTTTTCCCAGGTGGGCCGGCATAGTGACGACTCGCACCGACGTTTCTGTTTTCGGAGGGAGAAGCTCATATTTTTCAGCGTTATTCGTCGGATTGTAAAGCGTCTTGGATACTTTGACCACATTCTGCTTGAAGTCTATGTCTTCCCAGGTGAGAGCCAAGGCTTCGCCAATCCGTAAGCCCGTATAGGCCAGCAGCGTAAATAAAGGATAGTCGGGCATAATTCCTTTTCCCTTCGCTGTTTCCAAGAAATCAAGAAGCTGAGACTTTTCCAGATAAGCAGGGACGTTTTCGTCTGGATCTACGATTTTCCGCTTTGGCCTGGGAACTGTAGCAAACTCCGTCGGATCTGAATAAATAAGCTCATATTCTATAGCCCGTTTAAAAATCATTTTGGCTGTAGCATGGATACCAGATATCGTATTTGGAGCCAGCGTCTTAGCAAGAGATAATAAGGCGTCTTGATACTGTTTTTTATAAATTTTTTGAACAGGGATTTTTTCAAAGTACCGGTTAAGGTGCCCCAGCTGATGTTTTCGGATCCGGACAGAAGATACTTTAGCTGTAGTTGCGTATGCCTTTAGCCACTCCTTGGCAAAATCTCCGAACGTCACAGCTTCCGGCCGTGCGAAGCCCTTATTCCGATACAGCCGCAGTGCTTCTTCTCCGGCTATCCTGGCATCCTTTGCCCGCTTGAACCCGCCTTTTTCTTTCTGCTGCCTTTTCCCCGTCCGCGGGTTTTTGCCTATGTCAATTTTGTAGGCCCATAGCCCTGACGGCTTTTTGTAAACGTGCATGATTTACCTCCTTCCTTTATTAAAAGGTTGTTATTATAATTATTGTTTCGGAACAAACGAGAGGCAAATTCATGAAGGCTCCATGTAAAATATTTAATTGTTCCCTCACTACAAACAATGCGTTTTAATAAGTAAAGACATGTTAAAATTTGGGAAATTCGTTCATTTTGCATTAAGTTAGGCCGCCGTTAATTTTTGGAGATTTTCAGGCTTCAATCGTTCAGAAAAAAGAATATAGTCCGTACCTTTAGCAATCAATGCATCCAAATATTTTCTGTCAACTTCCTTTTCGTCGTTAATGATTGCTAAGCCTTTCACTTTCTTACGGGACCTTTTCTGTCGTTCATCACGTATATCCTGCCAATCAAATAGGAACGCCGCAAGATTCCCTCGGTTGATAGAATTAAATGAATTGATAAGTATTTCTGACGTTCGTCCAGCAATCTGGAAGTTGAAATTAAATTCCAGGCCTGTACTGCCTTTAGCCAAAAAGTTTGGAGTATAGATAAGGCCTTGCTGGTCAAAATAATTAGCGACATCATCCAAGAAAATGGTTTTTATTGTAGCATTGTTTAACATAAACATATCATTCACGGCAAGCATAGCTTGAATAAACATATGCATGCTTATAGCATAGTTTTTTTTGGTAGTACGCATCACCATTTCATTGTCTTGGTTTTCAACGCCATAAGAAAAAAGGAGACCGTTTAAAAAAGCGGCTCGCTTAGGACCGCGTAAGGAAACACCGTCAGCAATCAAGTCGTTAATAATATATCCATCATCAGATAAAGTGATGCTGTCCCCATCCCTCTTAGCGTAGATTACCAGCCCATCATTATGACGGTCCATAAACGGTGTGCCGATTTCTGTCCATCCATTTTTTAACCGTCTGGCAGATAAATTTTTTTTTATCCATTGGTAATATTCAGCAATCCAATCAAAATTAGTATCCATCAAAAAGCACCTCCGGTTCTACAAGATGCACTTGGTCCCTGTTGATAACATGTGAGTATGCTAAGAAATCCATAAACAAATCAATAATATCATTAGTATGACTAAATTCTTCTGGCAAGGGGTAAGCAAATTTATCGCCGTAGCCTTCTTTATAAATGTGAATATGCGGCTCCAACGGTGCTATTCTTGTCCCATCTGGATTTGTGTGTGGCGTAGGATCCTGAGTATCAATCCTTACCAATATTATACATTGAGAATATAATAAGCGGAAAGATACTTTTTGGGGGTTTTTATTGCCCCGGAAGGCTGAAAGGGTCATATCATCCTTATTCCGGCCATTATATTGATACCATAGTGGATACAATTTAGTTTCTCGTCGTTGAGGAAGTCGGACACTAGTTGGACCGGCTAAACATTTTTCTATTTCTCGCAATGTGTCTGCTTCATGTTGAGTTAATATCATAATAAAATTATCCTTTCCTATGTTACATTTTCCCCCGCAGCTCAACGACTCTGCCAAGGATACGGACCGGGAGCTCTGTGATTTCTTTATTTGAGTAAAAATGGGGCTCGTACACGCTGGTATTGGTAGCAATGAGCGTGATACCTTCTTCCTGCTTTTTTACGCGTTTCACGGTGGCTTCATCACCATTGACGAGAACGATGGCGACATCCCCGCTATCTACGTCATTTATTGCAAAAATTCACTGTAATCTTTATCTGGAATTTCCAACTCAAAATATTTACAAATCAGAAAAGTAGATATGAGGCAATCTCTAAGTTCTTTTTTTGCATTATTTGATACCTGAAGCGTATCATGATTCAAACTATTTCTTTTTTGAGTTAATTTTAATATGTCATCAGATAGTTTATCTAAAGGCATGGGTTTATTTGTCAGACTGGTCAATAAAGGAAGGTATTTTGTAGCTATTGCAGAAATATTTTCCTTGTTGATATTAGTTAAAAATTTTTTAGCCTTTTTGAATTGGGAACGATTAGCAAGCCCTTTAAAATATTTTTTGGCTGCTAATTCGTATGCCGTATGAGCGGCAATTACTGTATAACGATAGTTTTGTTCTTGAAAAGATCTGAAGGCGTCTAATAATAATCTAATTACTATATTTTCTTTGTACTCTTTGTCGATGCAAAATACTAATAAATCAAAACATACAGGTTCGGAATGAGACAGGCGTGGATTATATGGATAAATTTTTAATTTTGTCAAAGGATCGCTTTCATCCCGTTGGACAAAGGGGATAATAGTTGCCTCTTTATTTGTTCGTTGAATTGGATTACAATGATAAGTAATAATAACATGATTGGGAAACTTATTTGCGATTGAAATTGTCTGTTCTTGACCTTCTATAACCGTGATATGATAAGTATCTGCTTTTGCTCCTAATAGCATATAATGTACTCCACATTGACTCGTTATTGGATTCATTAACCCATAGCGGATTAGGTCATATATTGAATTGAGATTAATGTCTGGTGGCGTTTTAGCTTCCCTTTTTAATTCAGAAACGTTCGTTCTATCATAAAAATATTCTACATAAAAACGTAAAGGAATGGTAAATTGTGGCATGATATTACTACCTTTCTGAAGGGAGAGAGTAAACATGATGGTTATTACTAAGGATAAAATAAATGAAATTTCTTCCTTATGGAGTGCAGAACAAATAGATTTTAGAAGGCAAATAGAACAATCTGATGATATTCAATTGCAAATTAGTCAAGATAACCTGAAGTACTTACTCTTAAAATTGTGCGATTTGCGAGAAGAATTGGATGATGCTATTGCTTGTTCTATTGATTGATATATTTAACCTAATCCGCCTTCATCCCCCACCTAAGAGGTGGAGGACTTCTGGCGGATTAGGTTAAAACTTCCGCTAATCCTTATATCTACAAGTTAATAGGTTGACCTCCATACCATATATCCAATTGAGCCAGGAGGGAAGGGGTATATATCTACATCGGTTTTGACATCTTGAGTATGGCCGTCAGCGAATAACACCTGTATATATGTGAAGCACCCAGAAGCATCTGGCTTTACATACACTTTAAATAAATATGCAACGGCATTAATTGAATTTGGTTGAGGTACATCCGTAACTTTTACCCATAATTCTGTATGATCAGGATATTTTTGCACTGATCCATTATCTACGTAAACATTAGCCCCATTGTTATTCCCTATCCAATACCAACTGGAAGCAAAAGATGGCATTGTTAATGACAAAAATAAACATAACAAAATGGCTATTTTCTTAGTAGCAGACGCTTTCCCCATGAAAATCATCACCTTTCTAAAACTTTCTTTGCATCTCGACGTTTTTTATCCTAATAGACCATTTTCCCGATGTCAGGAAAATAGTCTATGTTATTTCAGCAATGGCGATGGCCATTTATGATAGATTGATACTATACAATTAGTCAGGCTTTACGTAATTATTATGCAATATGTCCTGGATTGGCTTTAATGTCTTTTATGTAGGCCTGCTTGGCATCACGCCCAACTAATGCATTGACTTTATCACGCATTACTTCTCCGAGAGTATCAGGGACAATATTTTCCGTATGGCTGGTAGTATTTTCATACACATTCGTACTATCCCCGTGGAAAACATAATAAGCCGTTGAAATGATCTTATTTGTTGTGAAATTTATTAAAACATGTTGCGTTACAGTCTTGTTATCTTCAGGATATACACGTTTTATATATAAATCTGCTGTATCTGTATCGGCATTGTAAGACAATGTTTTAATATCTACATACGTTGAAAAATCTCTATTGGAAGATATCCAATACCATCTATTCGTATTGGTTGCGAATACTGTACTTGATAATGATATTATCAATAGTAATATGGCAATTATTTTTTTCATATTCATGTTGAATCAGTCCTATCTTTTAGCGGCTCTATACCCAGCGGCTTCTGCTTCTTCGGGTGTTGAGAACCAGGCTTCGGGGATAGTTCTGTTGTAAGATGCACTACCCGGCATATGATATATTTTTTCGCCTTTTTTATTTATGTTCCCTTTGATTGTTTCACCATTTGGGCCAGTAGTACCGCCTCTGACAACAGGAGCGGCTTTTTTGGTTGAAGTGCTATTAGTTGTCGCCTTATTTGATGGTAAAGTTCCATTTGTGACTTTATTGGCATCCGATTTTGTTTGTTGTGCCTGCTCCGTTTGTTTGGTTTGTACGGGTACGGATTGCTTTTGCGTTTCTGGCTGGTTAAGTTTGCTCCATGCCTGTGTACATACAACCACAAAAAATGTTAATACTGCAATCTGCAATAATTTTTTGCGAGTATATTCTGAACGATGCATATAAAGAAATACTAATCCGATAGGCCAACAGCAAATGAGCATTAGCCACATAAACCATTTCTTTCGATACCATTTCACTTCATTGTTTTTGTCATTATCCATTTTTTCACCTCAAAATTTTCCTCTCAGTTCTACGACTTTCCCAAGTATCTGCACGGGAAGGTTTTTTATTTCTTTGTTTGAGTAAAAATGTGGCTCGTAAACAGATGTATTTGTTGCAATCAGTGTGATACCTTCTTCCTGTTTTTTCACACGTTTGACCGTGGCTTCGTTACCATTTACCAGGACAATGGCGACGTCCCCGGATTCTACGTCTTCCTGTTTGCGGACAATGACAACATCGCCTTCCATCATCCGCGGTTCCATCGAATGGCCACGGATTTTTAATGCAAAAAACTCTCCTGTTGCGGCAAGTTCAGGGGTGATTTCTTCGTAGTCAAGTATTTCCTCCACGGCTTCGATAGGGATGCCTGCCACGACGCGGCCCAGGACCGGGATGCGGATGCCGCGGCCTTTTGGAGATGCTGTTTTTGTCGATGGGAGTAAATTCTCTAATGGGGTATTTGTTGCAGTAGCTATTAATTGCAGAGTGGAAACACTAGGGTTATACCTATTTTTTTCTATATCACCAATATAAGAACGAGAAAGATCAGTCTTTTTAGCCAGCTCTAATTGTGTCAGTCCAGCTGATTTTCTTGCATCTTTAATTCGTTCGCCGATACTTTTCATGGAAAATCCCTCCGTATTTCTTTTGTGCGGTTTTTCCGTCCTTAAATGATATTATAATATAAATATGACGGAAATACTATTGACAAAATGACGGAAATACTATACACTTATCTTGCAAGACGGAAATACAAGTATTTTGAAGAAAGCAGGAGGTGATACAAGTGAATAAGATTGGAGATGTACTAAAATCCGCTCGTGAAAAAGCTGGATTGACTCAAATGGAACTATCTAATAAAGTCGGTGTTTCGCGTGCATATTATGCAGACGTTGAAAGAGGCCGGTACACCCCTAGTTTGAAAGTATTATCACGATTGGCCGATATTTTAGGAATCGACCTTAATTTTTTAAAATTAGATGACGGAAATACAAGTAATTAAGGAGGCTGCATATGCCAATCTCTGATTCTATTGTACCGAGAAAGGAGGGAAACAAACATGTCAGGAATTGCGACGAAAGCAGCCAACTCCGTATTCTACAAGGCACGGATGGAGGCCAAAGAAGAAAATGAAATGCTCAGCAGCCGTGAAGGCGCGGCCGAAGTCCTCGGTATCGACCGGACCCGGCTGGCCCGTATCGAGCTGGGTACATTGACGCCATACCCGGAAGAAGCCGTATTGATGGCCGATGCATACAACGCGCCAAACCTGATGAACCACTTCTGCACGGCGGAATGTCCGATTGGTAAACGCATCATGATGCAGGCGGACCTGGAACAGCTGGATAAGATGGCCATCGACATACTGGCCGCAGTCCACGGAGTCGCCAACGTCAGCGACGCAGTACTGACCATCGTCGCCGACGGCAGAGTCAGCGGCGAAGAAATGGCCGAACTGCAGAAGGTGTTGCAAAATATGCAACAAGTGGCCAAAGCGGCGTCAGAGTTGCAGATCTATATCTCCAAAGCAAAAGGAGGCGTCAGAAAATAATGAATTACCTATTCCCGAATAAAGGAGGCACGTAAATGACGGACAAGGAAAAAAGGCCCTGCGAAGACATGGAACAGAAGAAACTTGAACTGAAAGCTTCTTTGCATGTGAAAAAAGGGCAACCATTGCCTGATTGCCCTTTCAGATTAAAAGTAACCGGTAAAACAAATGTTGATGTGATTGTTGGGGACGAAGCTGTTACAAAGAAAGTTCAGAAGAAAGATAATCAGGTGACATAGATGGATGATTGGATTATGGAAGAGCGACGAAAAAAAGTAAAAGCATTGTATTACTTTGAAAGGATGCTGGCATTGGATGACAAGCATTTCCAGTTTGTTCTCCTGGGAAATGAATTAGTAGAAGTAACAGACCTGCTGTCCGGATCGGTACAGTATGTAAATATCGCCTGTGATAATGTACCTGCTATGATATACGACATTTTAAAGCAGGCAGGAGATTGGATTTTATAAAGAAAGGAGCTAAGGAAATCATGGATCATGACATTTACAAAGGATTGCCACCCATTTTAACGGCAAAAGACATCGCCGATTTTTTGCGAATCGGAATGAACCAGTCTTACGAGATTATCAATGAAATCGGGTTCCGGTATGGCCGCACAGTCCGGTGTACAAAAAATCAATTAATCAGCTTCGTGGAAGGAGGCGGAAGAAATGAAGACGGAACTACAGGAACCGCGGCCATGGATTAATTCGCGGCATCAGGCTCACGTAGACGAAGAAATACAGACCGAACCAGACATCAGTATGGAAGCCTGGGATGAGATATTTAGGCTGCAGCGTCAGGCAGACAATGCCATGGCTGGGTGCCTGTTTCTGGCCGGTATCATCATTATGACATTCATGATTGCCTATATCATGTTTGTGAACGGCCTGATTGTACATTAAAAAAAGCCGCTTACCTGTTGGCGCAGGAAAACGGCACTTACAAAACAACTCACGTATATTATAGCAAAAAAGGAGAGAAAAGGAAATGGATGCTGAACTTATTATGACAGTCAAACAGATGCAAGATCATAATGCCTGGCTGGACATGCGAAAGCAAGGTATCGGGGGCAGCGACGCTGGCGCCATTATGGGATACAATCCGTGGACCAGCCCGTTTGCCCTTTGGATGGAAAAAACCGGTCAGGTAGAATCAGAAGACATTAGCCAGAAGCCATCTGTACAAGCCGGTATCCGGTTGGAACCGATTGTCGCGGACTGGTTCAGTGACGAAACGGGGCTGAAAGTCGAACGTCGCGGTATGATGCGTAACAAAAAATACCCGTGGATGCTGGCTAATATCGACCGTCTCATCCCCGGGCGTAAGAATGGCTTGGCTGAAGATATTGGGCTTGAAATCAAGACGACGAACGCCTTTTCTGCTCATGACTGGGACGAAGACAACGTTCCCAACAGCTATTATCTCCAATGCCAGCATTATATGATGGCCACGGGGTTAAATGGCTGGTGGATTGCGGTACTTATCGGCGGGCAGGACTTTAGAAAAAAGTTCATCTCGCGCAACGACGAACAGATCCGCGCGCTCTTTGAAGCGGAAAAGGTATTCTGGGAAAAATACGTCGTAGGCGGTGCCATCCCACCGATTGATGAAAGCCAGGCGACGAAAGAAGCCCTGGTAGACAAATACCCCGGCGGCCTGGAAGAGTCCATTGAATTGCCTGAACAGGCTGGCGGATATGTGCAGCTCTTAGACGGCTATAAAGCCAAAAAGAAGGAGCTGGACGCGTCTATCCAATGGGCCGAAAACGAATTAAAAGCCTTGATGGGGGACCACGAAGCCGCGATGGCCGGGGACCGCAAAATCACCTGGAAACGCCAAAATGGGCGTATTACCGTAGACTCTAAGAAATTAAAAGCGGACTACCCAGATATTTGGGAAGCCTGCAAAAAAGAAGGGAAACCTACACGAGTTTTCAAAGTCGCACCTAAGAAGGAGGAAAAGTAAATGGCAACAGTAAAAGGTACCGTGTTGGCCAAGCGCAACGCCGGGCAGCCGGTCGAAAAAGCACATGAAAATGTCGCCGCGCTGTTTAATGCGCTGATTAGCAAAGAAGGCTTTCAAAAAAGATTTGATGAATTGCTGGGAGCCCGTGCTCCTCAATTTATTTCATCAATGGTTACGATGATTAATGATGATCCATATATGATGGAAGTCTTTCGCGATAATCCAATTAGTATTATCAAAGCCGGTCTCCGTGCCGCGGCGTACGATCTTCCGATTGACCCGGCATTGGGGCAGGCGTATATTGTCCCCTTCCGGAACAAAGGGAAAATGGAAGCCACCTTTATCATTGGCTATAAGGGCCTGTATCAGCTGGCCGTTCGCACCGGGGTCTATAAGAAAATCAACGTCGTAGACGTCCGGGACGGGGAATTACTCAGCTATGACCGGCTGACAGAAGATGCCGAATTTAGATGGATGGACGATGAAGAAGAACGTCAGAAAATGCCGATTGCCGGTTATTGCGCATACTTTGAATTGACGAACGGCATGCGCAAGTGCATCTATCGGACCACGCAGCAGATTAATTGCCACGAGCAGAAATTCCGCAAAGGCAATTATCAGAGTAAAGGGTGGCGTGATAATTGGGAAGCCATGGCCAGCAAAACGGTGCTTCGCGAACTCCTGGGCAAGTGGGGGTTGCTCTCCATCAATTACCAGACGGCAGACCCGGCTACATTAAAAATTGCGTCGGATCTGGCGACGGGCCAGATTGATGATGAGCAGCATGTCATTGACCTTCAGGCCGAACAGGTCCCGGATAATGTAGATCCGAAGACCGGGGAAGTACATGATACCCATCCGAACCAAGAAACGGAAGATGACCGGATTTTAGAAGAATCATTAAATATGTGAGACTAGGTAATAACCGGGGATGCCTAAAAAGCGTCCCCGGCATCATAGCCAAAGGAGGACCACACATACAATGACGAATAAAGAGGAATTCATCAAGCTTGCAAAGACTCATATAAAGCGGCCAGGCATCGATCATCTTCTGGAGATGATGGCTGCCCATGATTTTTTTACCGCCCCGGCTTCGACACGGTTCCACGGATCGTATGAAGGCGGCCTGGTAGAACACAGCCTCAATGTATATGACGAACTGTATCGGCTGGTTATTTTTTACAAGATAGAGCCATACCCACTGGAAACAATTGCCATCGTTTCCTTGTTCCATGATTTGTGCAAGATGGATTATTACAAGATCGATTACCGCAACCGCAAGAATGAACAGGGAAAATGGGAACGGGTACCGTACTATACCTGCGATGATCAGTTTCCTCTGGGCCATGGCGAAAAATCGGTCATGATTCTGCAGCAGTATATCAACCTTACGATGACAGAAATCATGGCCATCAACTGGCATATGGGGTTCTCGGATATCCGGACCCATGAATTTTCTGGTATTAACGCGATCGGCGGCGCTATGGAAAAATACCCGCTGGTCGTATTGATGCATATGGCCGATTTGGCTGCTACGTATTTTGACGAAGGGAGACCTGAACAACAATGAAACAGCTCAACAAGATTAAGATTGTAGGAGATAAGGAAAAAATCAATCTTTTGTTTACGGATTATACTGACGGTTCGCACATGCTGACTCATGAGATTACGGGTGACGAACTGGCCCAGCCGGAGTTATATACGGCGATGGATGCCCTGAACCAGTACGTATTACAAATCCTTGACCTTCCCGATTCGTTCATCAACCGGATTCATCCCTATTCCGTAAGTTTCCGCCGGAACGGAAAGGACGGTGACCAGATGGCAGCGGTCATCAGTGCAAAATTCGATGTACCTGCAGGCGAAACTCAGATTGCCATCAATACGCCGGTGAAGAAATATCCGGAAGACGAAGTTGATAACCAAGACCAGGTGCATTTCTTCACTCCAGATGCAGTAAAGGCCCTGAACGAACTGGAATCCCAGGCAATGGCCTATATCAACGGAAAGCGTGCCCAGATGAGTTTATTCGAAGGGCATGATGATGAAGACGAAGAACATGAAACAGAAGCGCGGGAAGCTGCAGACAACGATTCTATCATACCATTCAGCGCTTCCCTCTAAGATTTACCGTACGATGTAACAGCATGACGGGAGAGAATCCATATGAAAAAAGGACTGGATTATTTCTCCTTTGATGTCGATTTCTTTGAAGACGAGAAGATCCAATATGTATCTTCCCGGTTTGGAATTAAAGGCGAAGTATGTGCGATACGCTTGCTAACGCGACTTTATCGTGACGGGTACTTCCTAAGGTGGGATGATCAGGATTCACCATATCTTTTTGCGAAAGTTGCGGGTAAAGAATTTACCCCTGGCTTAGTGAAAGGAATCGTGGATGAATTGGTGCGGCGCGGATTTTTCAACGAATCCCTTCTTCACTCGTTCGGAATCCTGACTTCTCATGGCATACAGACAAGATATTTAAAAGCCTGCAAAAGACGAAAAGAAGTTGAAATCGATGAACGATATTTATTGGTGAATCCGTCAGATTTCAAAAATTTGAGAATTGGCAGGTTTGATTCGTGTACACATTTTTCAAGTAAATGCATACATGATGTAGACATTAAAGGAGAAAATGTAGACATTTCTGGCAAAAATGTAGACATTTCTAAACAAAGTAAAGTAAAGGAAAGTAAATATACTACTACGACTACTACTACGGCGGACCGGTATGCAGAGGCTATCCAGTGTTACCAGGACAACATCCGGCCTATCTCTGGCGGTATTGAGCTGGAAAAGGTGCAAGCACTCATTGACGAGGCAGGGACGGACCTGTTCGTAAAAGCAGTGGACCGGGCCGTATTCCGGGATGTACGCAATCTGCAATATATAACCGGCATCCTGCGTGACTGGATGGCAAACGGCTATGACGAGGAGGGAGATGGCAAGAATGGCGGAACTGCAAAGAGCGGCGAACAGCAGCGCCCTGCAAGAAAAACTCACGCAAATGCGTCTGCTGGCAGAAAGAAGACAGATGGGAGCGAAACCGACTGGGACAGCGTATCCGGATGGGAATAAGCCGCCTGTTTCTGCGTCAGAATTAGAGTCTCACGGCATTTATAAGCGCTTCTGGACAACTACTGCCAGTAACATGGAAAAACGCGGCATACCGGCGAATAGACGCAATCAATGGGAAATCGTGAAAGACTATATAGCGAATATGGACGACCATATCCGGACCGGTACGGGACTGATGCTCATAGGGTCCGTCGGGACGGGCAAGACGACGATGGCCATAACGGTACTGCGGGAGCTTGTGGAACGCCGAGGTGTCGGCTATTTCATCCCCATGGTATCACTCCTGGATCTGATTAATTCGAAGGTAGACAGCCAAAGCATCATTGAACGGGTCAAAACGACGCCGCTCCTGGTGCTCGATGATCTGGGAGCTGAATATGACCACGCCTGGGTACAGGCAAAAGTGGATGCCATCATTACAGAACGGTACAACCGCATGCGGGCTACCATCGTGACGAGTAACTTGAAACCGGCAGAAATCAAAGACCGGTATCAGATGCGGATTTTCGACCGGCTCAAGGCGACGAACAAGCTGATCATCTTTAGTGGCACGTCGATGAGGCCGGTACAGGAATAGAAGAGGGGAGTGATATTGGCTATGGAAATGAAGTGCTTAGTTTGCCATCAGAGATTTGAGACAGTTAATGGACGAACTATATGCGATGACTGCTATCACCGTATCTTGCATAATATCGAACATCCTCAGGACGGGATGTGCCCGGTATGCGGAGTGCAGTCTCCTGTTATCAGCAAAAGACGCAATAAGAGATATTGCAGTAAACGCTGCAGTTGTATCGGGCATGGAGTGATTACCCGAAAATACAGCATAGATAACAGAGAGAGCCTCAACGAAAAAAGGCGGGAGCGGACGAGACTGAAGAATGCCCGCCGTCATCGCAGCCGGTCACGGATAGACGAGATAGCTCTGATTGGGAAAACTATGGGTAAAAGCTATGGCATAACCCGTATGCTGCTGAAACAGCGGGCAGAACGGGAAGGCGTGTCAATGGATGTGGTCATAGAAAACGTGTGCCTGGAAAGATCGATTGCAGGATATACGGCATTTGGAAGGAGACGGTAACCATGGAAGTCTTGTACATTTCTCACCCGTACACGGGAAATGAGGAGGAAAACCGGAAGGAAGCCAGACGGATTACGAAGATTCTGGCCAGCCTGTATCCGGACACAGTATTTTTATCACCACTGGATGCCATGCGGCCAGTGGACGGCGCGAACATTGATTATGATGATGTCCTGTTGCAGACCTTGGAGCTAATGAACCGGTGCGACGGGGTCATCATGACAGGCTATTGGACGGCCAGCAAAGGCTGCCAGAGTGAGATATCATCTGCGATTTCATCGGGAAAACCTGTTTATATAGGCGCCAAGCAATACATCTGTTTCCGCAATTTAAAGGAGGCGGCCGGCGCATGAACACGGTGATACTGATGGGGCGGCTGACCAAAGAGCCGGAACCAAACGTGACACAATCAGGTATACAGATCCTGCGTTTCACCCTTGCCGTAGACCGGCCGAAGAAAAAAGATCAGGACACAGAAGCGGATTTCATCGGCTGTGTCGCATTCGGGAAGATGGCTGAAATAATCGGATCTTATTGCCATAAGGGGCAGCGGATCTTGATAGAGGGCCGCATCCAGACGGGAAGCTATACGGATAAATCCGGGAATAAGAAATACACGATGGAGGTCATTGTGAGCCGTATGGAATTCATCGAACGGCGGAGCCAGGACCAGAATAAACCGTCCAGGCAAACCGGGGCATCAGGGGCAGGTAAGCCGGATGTCAGCTTTGAAGACATGGGAACGGTCGTACATAAAGACCCGGAACCAATGGAGCAGGAAGAGATACCATTTTGAGAGGAAGTTGGCATCATGTTCTACAAGTATAAAAACAAAAGTATGAACCAGCAGCGTATACTTATAGCCGGCGATGCATCAGCAGAAGCTGTTACGACGCTGGTATTCATGGCACTTCATGATGAATTCCAGTTCGGCAAAATACGCCTGGAACGGATTGTCCGGATATGGGATGAACTGCCACAGTCATCGACATATGAAACACAGATTTCACGGAATGGATACAATCATAGCAGGATGGATAGAGAGTTCGTCAAAAAGATGATGGTCGTCATTGCAGCGGATAAAATCGGCAACAAACAGCTGCGTGATACGATACATGCTATTATGATGGGAGCTGTCATTGTGACATTGTACATCCTGTTCCGTGATTATGGATTTAAGGTAGCTGATATACACCGGCTGGAAAAACGGATCTACAATTATGCAGATATCCTTCTGAATCCGGATATGTACGGAGTGACCATATGGCGGTTCATGGCCTGTATCCGCTACGAACTCAATATACGATGCGAAATCTTGAATGAATTCGAGAAGGAATACGGCAAAATTGACCTGGGGCCAAAGTGGGGGCTGAACATGAAAACAGGAAAGCCCAGAAAAAAGAATGAGGTGATTCCATTATAAAGGAGGCCGGTAATGGCGAGTAAGATAAACAGCAAGAAGATCATTGTGGACGGCATCCCATTTGACAGCAAAACAGAGGCGAAATACTACTGCCGCCTAAAGAAGCTGAAAGAGGATGGTAAAATTCGTCACATCGAGTGCCATCCAAGATATGAGCTACAGCCGGCCTGCGAGCGGTACGGCAGGAAATACCGGCCGATGTACTACATTGCCGACTTCCTCGTCATCCAGGATAACGGGCATAAAATTGTCATCGATGTAAAGGGGTATGGCATGGAAGACGCGGCATTGAAGCGCAAACTCTTCGCGTATAAGTATCCGGATCTGGAGCTCCGATGGATTGCAGCGTCGAATCAATACAGCGAAACGGGCTGGATTGATTACGATGATCTGCAAAAAATCCGGCGTAAGGCCAGACATGCGAGGAAACGGGGATTGTCAATGACATAAATGTAAATAGGTAATTCATACAGCGGACAGGCTGACAAGGTCTGTCTGCTCCTCGCGTTATAAGGAGGGGAATCATGTATCACAACGACTATACCGTATTAGTAAAAGAATATCTGAACCGCTACACCGAGTTCAAGCAATACGTGGCGAATATCGAGGCGGAAATCGAAGACTACAAAGAGATGCTGAAGCTCTCGGCCGCTCCTAATGTCCCTAATCTGTCTGCAACTGGCGGTTGCGGTGGTGGAGATGGGACAAGTCAGCAGGAGAGGGCGTATTTCAAACGGGAAGACTTAGAGAAGCGGCTTGAAGACAGTTATCACGACCTGCTGGAAATGCTGCCGAAAATCCGGAAATTGGACCGGTCTCTGGAGGCACTGAAAGCGACGAATCCCGTGGACTATCGCATCATCCGCGCCCGCTATATTGATGGCTCATCATGGGAAAGCACGGCCAGCTATGCAGGCGCCAGCGTGACCTATTGCCGTAATGAAGCACGCAAGGCCTTGCGGAGACTGACCGGGGCCATGTTCGGAGAGGAATCCATCCCAATCCAGACGCACCTGGTATTTATCGACAATGATGATGGAAATTGTGGATAACTTTTTTTTCGTGTCGTTTTTTGACAGAATCGCGCAGAAAATAAAATATTTGAATACGGAAAAAGTTGGTCGGACGTGGTACGATAATAGCGTGGGAGTTGGGGATGACGCGGGGGAGGCTAATGCCCAGTACAAGTTCATCGGCTGCCCTTGCGCATCCCACACACTGTCACGATATGCCCCTTCTTGTTTTCGGACTGCGGCGCCATGATGAATAATCATTGTGCCGCTTCCCTCTCCTTTTAGGGCATATCTATCATAGGCGCGTAGCTCAATCGGTAGAGTGGTGGTCTCCAAAACCATAGGTTGAAGGTTTGAATCCTTTCGCGCCTGCCAAATTGAATATATAGGGACTTAGCTGTGCTTGTCTGCGTGAATAGATCGGACCGGGCGGCGGGTTCCTTTTTTCATACAAAAAAGCTCTCCCTATATCATAAATCTTGCCTTTTTGCAAGGTTTAATTTATAATTATAATAAATAAGGGGGCTAAAGTAAATTGAATGACAGTACTCAAAATGAATGTGATAAAGTTCTTGCTCCTAAATATGGATTGTATGAAGCTAGTAAAATTCTGATATTGCGAATTGTAGCTACTTGGCTGTCATTATTAATCTTGTGGATGAATACGGAGAATGGAAAAGCATTTTTTAATACGTTAGCAGTTTTTGCCATTTCTCAGTTGTTGTATGCAGTCAGTATAAAAGCCTATAGTACTGTAAGGCAAGTATATAGCACAATAGTTATAATTATTGTTGCAGTCATAGGTTTGATAGCTATTGCCGGTCTAATTGGAGTTGCAGCCTTGGTTAGTACTGATGGTGGATGTGTTATTTCTTTGGTAAAATCAACTAATCAGATTCCAATTTGGGGAAGTGAATCCTTTATATATGCAATTGCAATTATATTACCTATTGCATATGCTTTTGAATGGGGAAGTAGTTGGTTTGCAAAAGATGATATTGCCGTAGAAAGGCGTGAGTAATATGATTATGCTGACAATCGTAACGGTAACTTCAGTATATGTTGGGATAGTCATGTCTATTATTTTTAGATTAAATCAAAGCAGAGTATTGGAGGGTAGAGTAAAGATTGCTTTAGTGTTGCCTTTTCTTCACTTTTTGATTATACCTGTTTTATTTATGGTATTTTGTAAAGAAAAGAATCTCTTAGCAAGATTTTACATTGCTTGGCAGATGGTATTAATATTCCCCCAGGTATTGGCAATATTCTCTGCCCGATTAGCTCTACGTCAAAAAAAACAGCGCTTATGTATAGGCGATGAAAATAAAAATGAGCAAGAAGATGTTACGATGTATCGAGAAACATATAATGACGTATCTCAAAAGCTTGTATTTGCATAATTTAATAATTAATTTCGGATTTAGCCCAACTACAAAATATGGACTAATACCCTAATTTCGAGCACTCATTTATATGAGTGCTTTTTTCATGCCTGAAAAGAGGATGGTGGTGAGCATGTGACATGGCTAATGAAAAAAACTTGGTGCCGGCCAATCGACGAAGCAAGAACGAAGTTAGAGAAAACGGCCGAAAAGGTGGAATTAACAGTGGAATAAGTCGGCGGAATAAAAGGACAATTAAAGCCATTTTGAAAAATTCGATGCCGTTGAAAATGAATGAATTACCACCGGATTTATGCAATGCAATTTTAAAAGCGGCCCAGATGAAGACGACAAGAACCAACAAAGAGCTGACAGTTGCTGATGTCGTTATAGGCGGGATGATTCGCTCCAGTGTAAAAGGCAACTCTATGATGATGAAACTTTTACTTGATTTGTTAGGAGAATCACCAGAAGTTATATTCAGAGAACGGGAAGTTGCGCTTAAAGAAAAAACAGCTATGCCGGATGATGCCGGAAAAAGCAGTGGCATCGATGTGCAGATCTATTTGCCTGACAATGAACGAGGTGATAGCGATGCTTAGATTACGGCCACAGCCAGGACCTCAAGAAAAATTTCTGAGCAGTCCTGCCGATATTACGATATACGGAGGAGCGGCTGGTGGCGGGAAAACATACGCCCTGTTACTGGAGCCGCTACGGCATATCAAAAACCCGGAATTTGGGGTAGTAATCTTTCGCCGCGATAGTGGCCAGATAACGAATGAAGGCGGACTGTGGGATAATGCCAAAAGCATGTACAGGCCGTTGGGGGCAACCTTTTTGGAATCAGCACCGAAGCGCGTCGTTTTCCCATCAGGGGCTAAAATTACATTTAACCATTTGCATAGTGACGATTCCGTTTATGGGTATCAGGGAGCACAGATAACGCTTATTTGCTTTGATGAACTGACCCATTTTACGGAACGGCAATTTACCTATATGATGAGCCGTAACCGTTCGACATGTGGTGTACGTCCATATATTCGAGCGACATGCAACCCGGATTCTGATTCATGGGTGGCACGCTTTATCTCGTGGTGGATTGACCAGGATACCGGTTATGCTATTCCTGAGCGTTCGGGAATCCTGCGGTACTTCATCCGTATCGATGGGGAAATCTGTTGGGGAGATACCCGTGAGGAACTAGCGGTAAAGTTTCACATTGATCCACAGTTGTGCAAGAGCGTGACGTTTATTAGTTCCAGCATTTTTGATAACAAGGTTCTTCTAAAAGCTGACCCCGGTTATTTGGCCTCTTTGAATGCATTAAGTCTTGTCGAAAAAGAAAGGCTGCTACGAGGAAACTGGAAAATACGCCCGGCGGCTGGATTGTATTTTAAACGGGACATGTTTCGGGTTGTACAGAATATCCCAGATAAGATTGTCAGTATTTCCCGCTCATGGGACTTAGCCGCGACAATTATCACACCGAACAGTCCGGACCCTGACCGTACTGCATCCTGCCTCATGGCCAGAATGCGGAATGGACAGTATATTATTTTGGATGTGCAAAGGCGGGCGCTTAATGCGGCTGATATTCGTGAGCTTATGGTTAACACCGCTAAAGCGGACCGGGCTCAATTCCCAAATGTCCGTATTACTGTGCCACAGGACCCAGGTCAGGCTGGGAAATCGCAAGCGGCCAGTATAACTGCACTGTTGGCTGGATATAGCGTGACTACACATACTGTTACAGGCTCAAAGATTACACGAGCCGAACCATTTGCGGCACAGGTTCAACATGGGGCTGTTATGGTATTGGATGGGCCATGGAATGAGATATTTTTCGAGGAGCTTGAGGGATTCCCAGATGCGCTTCACGATGATCAGGTGGATGCAGCCAGTGATGCGTTTACAGCTGTAGCGAGAGGCAACGATTGGAATGCCTTGATTTCATAAGGAGCAAGTAGCATGAATGATATCAGAACTGACGGGTTCTTTAATGCCTTTCTAGGATATGGGACCAGGCGGCGGGACCCGTTCACACATACCCATTATGGCTATCGTGATAGGAATATTGAAGCACGGTGGCGGGAATACGAGGACTTGTTTACCTATAACGGCATTGCGCAGAAAATCATCAAGGCCCCGGCAGAGGATGCCGTCCGGGCCGGTTTCACACTCAAAGATGGAGATGCCGAGCTGGAACAAAACAAAATCGCACAATCTTACCTGGAAAAATTGAATTTACAGCCTGTTTTCTCCCAGGCGTTATGCTGGGACCGCCTGTATGGTGGCGGTGTAGTATTGATGCTGATTGATGACGGTGGAGAGCTCAATGAGCCATTGAATGAATCGGCCATTCGTAGTATTCGGAAACTGGTCGTATATGACGCTCAGGATGTCACCCCGGAATATACCTATCAGGACCCGAAAAACCCGCTGTATGGGAAGCCGGAAACCTATACCATCGTCGGTTATAACGGCGGGGCATTCACCGTACATGAAAGCCGTCTGCTTATCTTCGACGGGTCGGTCATCAGTAACCGGGAACGGCGGCTCCGTAATGGCTGGGGTGGGTCCACTATGGAACAGGTCCGGGACAACCTGATGCGGTTCGTTTCTTCACAGGATTTTTCGCTTATGACTATGGAACGCATGAGCCAGTCGGTCCTCAAACTGGCCGGTATGGGCAATATCTTAAGCACCGACGAAGGCGAGAAGATCATACAGAAACGGCTGGATCTCATTGATATGGCCCGGGGGATGATGAACACCGTCGCCCTTGATACAGAAGATGAATACAACATTGAGACTATCACGATGACGGGTATGTGTGACATGCTGGATAAATTTGAATCGGCATTAGCCGCTGCAGCAGATATGCCGATTACGGTCCTCATGGGACGGAGCCCGGGCGGATTGGATTCCACTGGCAAAAGCGATATGGAAAACTATTACAACATGATTGACCGCATCAGACAGCGGAAATTGAAGCCGAAAATCAATAGAATCCTGCATCTGATGACATTGGCAAGGGACGTTCACTTGACCTTGCCAGATGAATATACGATTGAATTCGGTGCATTGTGGAGCCCGTCGGAAAAAGAAAAGGCTGATACGAAGACAGCAGAAGCCAATGCCCGTTCCCGTGATGCGGCTACGGCGGCACAATATGTGTCCATCGGTGCTCTCGATGCCCAGGAGGTACGGGATAAGCTCGATGAAGGAGACTTCTACAAGCTGGACCGGAGCCTCGACAAGGCCATTGAAGAGGCCCACGGCACGCCGCCCAAGGGGGATGAAATGAATGACACGGGAAATCGTTCCGAAGCGTAAAATCAGATACCCCATGGGGCTGGAACGGGACTATGCCAAGCTCCTTACGGCTTACGTAGCCCGTAAGATGAAAGTGGCGTCGGCCTTCATCCCGGAGATGAAAGCGGCCTTGCAAACGTCAAATATGACAGGGCATATTAACGTAGTACTGGATCAGATGGAGCAGGCCATGGAAAGCGCTGACGTCATGACGGGAACCATGCAGAAAATGGCACGCCTGGTAGAAGATCATACGGAGAAAGAGACCGACGCTGAATTTCGGAGCGTGTTTTCTCTTTCGGCGCCGCTTCTCCCGGGGCTACTGAAGAACCAGCCCGTTACCGACATAGGGCGGCAGGATGCCGCATTTCCGGATTTAGAGGAACTCAAACAGGCCTGGGTAGACCAGAACCTCGACCTAATACGGAGCATTGACCGGCAGACGCTGGAACGCATCAAGCAACAGCTTAACGATGCCATCATCTACAACAGCGATGCGGCCGCACTAACAAAGTTCCTGGCCGAGGCCATCCAGGAGATTGCCCACAATGAGACAAGCCGGGCCGTATTGATTGCAACAGATCAGATAGGCAAGCTCCATGGACGCATGAGCCAGTACCGTCAGGAACAGGCCGGCATCACTCATTACATCTGGGAGACGGCCCATGATTCCCGGGTACGGCCATGGCATCGCACGAGACAGGGAAAGAAATTCGCTTGGAGTAATCCTCCGCCCGATGGACATCCGGGGATACCGATACGGTGCCGCTGTGTGGCTCTGCCGGTCATTGACCTGGAGAAAATCCCGATTCGCGTTAAACCAAGCAGTTTCTATAAGATTGGAAGCGTGTCGCAAGCAAAGAAGCGGGATCATAAAGTCTTTATAACGGACGTTGCCATTGATAAGGTTCCTTGTGTGAAGACACGGGAAATGAGCGAAGCTGAGGCTTTATCTATCCAAGGAGAACATAAAGCGTTATTGAAGGTGGCTCAACGACAAAATGGAAGTAATGAAGTACTCACAGTCATGTCATTGTTGAGCGGTAGGCGGGTACGTACTTTGGGGACGGAGAAGTATGTTAATCCGTCATCAAATCCTGAAGCCGTGGGGCTAATGAGAACATCTGCTCGCAATGAAATAGTTTATTTGCATAATCATCCCAGTACAAATCGTTTTTCTATGGCGGATATCTATACGTTCCTTTTATATGCTCAAATAGGCGTAATGTCTATTGTTACTAATCAAGGCGAGGTTTATATCTTGCATAAAACGAGAAAATATGACTATAATAAGGCGAGAGAAATCTTCGATACGATTTATATGGCTTACCTGGCGAACAAGGTGTCTCATAACGAGGCAGTAGCTAGGTTTTTAAAAGAAGCGGCGAAAGGTGGGATTGAATATGGTAAGTCGAGATAGGTTGATGCCTTTGGATGACGATATGTCAGCCGAAGAGTTGAGCGAGTGGGTCAAGCTTGGGCGTGAATATGGAGAAATCGATTTCAGTAAGGTCAATCCTAAGGCTGAACCCGCAAAAAAACAAAAAAACGATTCACAAAGATGATGGTGATGATTCGACTCGACAGAGATTGAAGAAATTTTTGGCTGAGGCAAAATTATGGATAATATTCGTATCATTTACCGCATATTAAAGGCTTTAGAGTCAAGTATGGATGCCGAGGAGTTCGACGAACGCATGATTGCACCGGAAACGTTGCATATCAGCGAATCGCGACTTCTGTCAATACTTCGTATGTTGCTGTTGGCCGGATTGATTGAAGGTATTGCCGTTGATACGGATGCCACTGGGCATTTCCTTGTCAGTAAGGGGCGCCCGCGCCTGACACTCAAGGGCATTGAATATCTGAACGAAAACAGCCTGATGAGACGAGCTATGAAGATGGCCAAGGGCATAAAAGAAAGCGTACCTGGTATGTAAAAATCACATAAGGAAGCACTTTGCAGAATTTGCAGGGTGCTTTTTTTGTTGCCCGGAGGTGGTGAGTTTGGGCACAGTCAAAGGACGATTAGTCACATCTCAAGGCATTACGGCAAAAATGAGCTCTAGAGGCGTTATCAGTGCTCGCATGCTGAGCAATCGTATTATGATGCAGGAAAAGACCGTTGTGCCAAAAACTAAAGAACAGATAATTATACCAGATGAAGGGTATGATGGATTATCAAGAGTAACAGTAAAGGCCATCCCGGACAACTATGGTGAAATAGTTTGGGATGGTTCTATTATGATTGTGAGATAGGAGTGATATTATGGCAAAGAATGTAAAAATCAATGGTGTAACCTATGAAAGTGTTCCTGAAATTGATATTCCCCTTTCCACTGGGGATGGATCTGCAAAGTTTTATGACACTTCAGGAGCGAACGCCACTACAAGCGATGTATTGACAGGAAAAACGTTCTATGGATCGTCTGGATCCATGACTGGTGGTATGACCAATAATGGAGCTGTAACAGGAACGCTGGCAAAAAAAGCAGATGTTTATACAATCCCGGCAGGTTACCATAACGGTAGCGGCAAGGTTGGTATCAGCGCAACGGAACAAGGAAAAATCATTTCAGATAATATTAAAGCAGGCGTCAGTATTTTAGGCATATCTGGTAAAACCGAAGTGGTGGATACATCTATCACAGCCGGAGGAGCTACGGCCAGCACAATTGTTTCCGGCAGCAGTGCATATGTCAATGGTAATCTGATAACTGGGTCTTTGACACTTGTGAAAGTAACGCAGGATAGCTCCACGAAAGTACTCAGTATTGTATAGGCGGTGAGGCGCTATGGCCTATGGGTATGCAATTAAGATTGCAGGTGCCACGTATGAGAGCGTGCCGGAAATCAAGATGGTGGATGCAGATACTGGTGACAAGGTCGGATATTATCCCTATATCGATGGCCTGGCCACAGTAGAACAGTCTGGGGGAGCGACAGGCGTAGGCATCCGGACTCGGGTTTCCGATGATGATGTCATCGTGATGAAGGCAAGCGAGCTACACAAACTGCTCTTGCAGAACGTGGCGTTTGTGACGATGTACGATATCATGGACGTTTCTGGCAAGTCAGTGAGCGTGTTCGGGTTCCAAGATCAAGCATACGCCGGCGGCTTTGACGTTGGTTGTTTTGCGGACCTATTGTGAGGTGATAGAGATGTACTCAGTAAAAGGGGAAAATACATTATTCGTAACACGGGGAGATTCAGCGTCGTTCCGTTTGGATTTAATCGACGCAGATGGATCTCCTTTCATTTTACAACAGGATGATAAACTCACTTTTACAGTCAAGAAAACAACTTCAGATAAAGAAGCACTTATCTCTAAAACCGTCACGAATGCAATTGTATTGACCCCGTCCGATACGAATGATTTGCCGTATGGGAAATATGTTTATGATTTGCAACTGAACCGGGCAAATGGATATGTAGAAACAATTATTACTCCGTCTACATTGATTATTGGAGAAGAAGTGACTTTTTAAAGGAGGTGATCGCATGATTCGATATGACCGAGTACCGATTCATGTACAGAAGACCGATGAGGGATTCATCCGGGACAAGCCGGTCGTTGGCCGTGCAGGAATATTGGAATATAGGAATCCGGACGGCAGTATCCGGCGTGAATACCGGCCACCGGAAGAAGCATTTAACGCTGATTCCTTGAACTCGCTACAGGGGAAACCTATCACGATGGGCCACCATGGCATGGTGACGAGTGACAACAGCAATATCATTCAGCCAATCGGTACAGTCCTTTCCCCAGGCAGACAGGATAATAACAACATCGTTGCTGATATCGTCATTTATCAGTTGCCGACCGATGCCCGCGAACTTTCCTGCGGGTACAATCTTGATTTAGAAGAAACGCCGGGCGTAACGTCGGATGGACAGCCTTATGACGCTATTCAGCGGCATATCCGTTACAACCATGTGGCCGTTGTGCCCAAAGGCCGGGCCGGGATTGCCCGGTTGAACATGGACGGAGACCAAGAACCAGATACCAATGATAAAACAGGAGGAATAAACAATATGAAAAAAGTAAGACTCGACAATGGCATCGAATACGATGCCGCCCCGGAAGTCGCCGTATACGTTGACCAGCTCCGGGAAGACGCCAAGAAGCACAAAGCAGATATGGACACGCTCCAGGCTAAATATGATGCGGCCCTTGCAGATCTGAAAAAAGCGAAGGAAGACGCCAAGGCTGCAGAAGAAAAGGCGAAAACTTCCTTTGACCAGGCCGTCACGGAGCGAGTCGCCATCATGAAACGGGCCGATTCTTTCGGTGTCGAAGGTGCTGACAAGATGATGAACCAGGACATCAAGAAAGCCATCATCAAGAAGGTTCACGGTGACGACTTCGACCTGGAAGGGAAAAGCGATGACTATATCAATGCCGCTTATGACCTCGTGAAAGATACAAAAACGCAAGGCACGAAGAAGGAAGACAAAGAGGACGGCATCACCAGCCAGGTGAAGACCATCAATAAGCATGGCGAACAGAAACAGGATGAAGAAATGACGCCGGAACAGGCAATGGAACTGCTGAGAAAAGACGAAGCTGATGCATGGATGAAGGAGGTTAAATAATTATGGCACAGAACAAACTTTTTACGTGGTATGCCGATGAAGATCGCCCCGGTATTGCCGGGATGAAGGCTGATACGACTGTCGATGTCGTAGACAGCTATGCCGCTGAATCGTCCGTCATGCCGGGCGACGCCGTACTCCGTGGCACTGACGAAGGAACCGTCAAATCGGTGACGGCTGCTACCGACGGGCCGAAAGTCATCGGCATTGCGCTGCATAAACATTACGACCCGGAAATTGGCTGTTATCCGGCCGGAACCGCTGTTGACGTCATGACCAGCGGCGATGTATACGTTATGGCTGGCGGCGACGTACAGCCGGGCGATAAAGCGGACATTGCTATCGACGATGGAACAGTCGTCTTCACGAAAACGGGCGGTACGAATACACTGCCAGGCGTTACGTTTCTCGATTCCGGCGAAAACGGAGACGTCGTACGTATCCGTATCCGCTTATAAACAGGAGGTATGAACAATATGAACATGACCCATTATGACGAAAGAGAAGCAAGATATTTGCAGAACGTGGCTGCTATGGACGAAGCAACGAGTGTATTCCTGGCCCGTCAGCTGACCCATATCCGTGCACAGACGCTGACCGTCAAGAAAGCTCCGCTCAACGCTTTTCAGGTGTTCCCGGTCCAGACCGACATCCCGGCTGGGGCTGAAAGCGCTGTACAGTATATCTATGATGCCGTTGGCATGGCTGAAATCATCAGCAACTACGCCGACGCCCTGCCCCGTGTTGACGTTGTCGCCAAGGAACAGGCCGTCAAGGTCTTCTCTATCGGCGATGCATACGGCTATAACTACCGTGAAGTCAAGAATGCCCAGTTCGCGAACGTCCCCTTGAGCGCCCTCCGTGCCCAGCAGGCCCGCCGTGGTATCGATCTCAAGTTGAACAAAATCGCCTGGAACGGGGATAAGGCTCACCACATCACGGGCTTCCTCGATAATGAAAACATCTCGACGATTTCCCTGCCGGCCGACGGCACGGGCTCCAAAACAGCCTTCACCACGAAGACCTATGACAAGATGATCCGTGATATGAACGACATCATCGACGCCATCCCGACCGCTACGAACGAGGTAGAACAGGCCAATACGGTATTGATGGCGCCGGCAGTTTACCGGGCATTGGCGGAAACCCGTATCGAAGATGCCCAGGGTACGACGGTACTCCGCTTCTTACAGAGCCTGCACCCGGAAATTACCCGTTGGATGCAGGTCGGCGAACTCAAAGGCGCCGGTACAGACGGCTCCGATATGGTTGTCGCCGGTTATTTCGACCCGACATACATCCGTTTTGAAATCCCGACCCGTTTCGACCAGCAGCCCGTGCAGTACCGCAACCTCGAATACGTCATCGATTGCGTCGCCGAAGCGGCCGGCGTTACGGTCACTATGCCAATGGCCTTTGTCAAAGCCCAGGGCTGTTAGCAGAAAGGGGAGGTCCTAATGATTCTGTTGAATAAAACGAGCCGCGCCGTCCTGTTCGGCGGAAACCTGCTTATTCCGCTGAAACCGACGACGGTTGACGGTAAATTGTCCGACGTCAAGAAAACGTATCCCGGGATTGCCGCCATGCTGGATAGTGGCGACATCGAAACGCTGACCAAAGCCGCCGCCGCGGAAGCCGAAAAAGACCTGGCCGCCAAGACGATTGAGGAATTACAGGCCTACGCGAAGGAACAGGGCATCGGCTTGGGAACCGCCTCGACCAAAGAGGACATTCTGGCAGCCATTGAGGCCGCAAAATGAGTGCCGTAAGTGATGCGGATCTGCTGAACACGGTCTACACGGTAGCCCCCGAATTCACCACGATGAACGACAGCGACGTCCTGCAAGTCATGGACCTGGCCAAGTTGTTCGTGAGTGAGAAGAAGTTCGGGAAATTTTATTCCGTGGCCCTGGCTGATTATACGGCGCACCTGCTGACACTGCGGGCCGAGACGGCCAACAGCGGCGGCATGAGTGCGACGCTGACGTCCGGCGGCATCGTCAGCGAAAGTGAAGGCGACCTTTCCCGCTCCTACGGGGCGGCCAATACGGGCGGATCTGGCAATGACCTGCTCAATAAGACCGTATACGGGAAAGCTTACCTGCAATTACTGAAATTGGTCATCGTACCGGTCCGCACACGGATGGGGTGATGTTATGAGCGTCATTGATAAGGATATGGGGTATCAGACCATCATCACGAACTTGAGCCGCCTAAAAGGGACGGTCAAAGTCGGCATCATGGCCGATGCAGGCAGTGAGAAAGACGGGGCCAGCCTCGTCGAAGTCGCCACCTATAACGAATTCGGCACGCAGCACATTCCGGCTCGCCCCTTTGTCCGTCAGACGACGGACAACAACCGTTGGGCCTGGGGGAGCATGGCGGCCCGGCTTGAGGACCGGGTGGCCCACGGGATGGACCCGCATCAGGCACTGGAGATTCTCGGCAATAAGGCCGAAGGCGACATGAAAGCGACCATTGGCCGCGGCCATTTCGTCCCCAATGCCCCGAACACCATCAAGCAGAAAGGCTCATCCCAGCCGCTGATTGATACCGGTCGTATGCGCAACAGCGTAAGCCATAAAGTGGAGGACTGATAGTATGGGATTCAGAAGACCCGTCACCATCGAGCGCACCAGCCTGGGAACTATCGACGAGAATGGCCGATACCAGAAAGGCACGACGGGCACGCTGACCATCCAGGCCAGCGTGCAACCGTTGAGTATTCGCGAACAATCAACAATAGTTGGTCCTGACGGCGCCCGTAACGTGGCGTACGTCAAAATCTATACAGATGCCCCACTCATCCCACAAAGCGCGGCCAGCGGGCAGGGAGAGGCCACCAAGGCTGACGTCGTTCGGCATCTGGGCCGCCGCTTCCTGGTCATACAGTGCGACGCCTACCAAAGCGGAGTCATTAGTCATTACCGGGCTTATGCCAAGGAGGTGCTGGCCGATGACGACACGTGACAAGATGGACTTCCTGCACGGCATTATTGCTGAATTGCTGGGGCTTCCGGGGAAACAAGTTATATGGGTCAACCAGAACATGCCACGCATCAAGCGCCCTTTTGCTACGCTCCAATTCTACGGCATTCACGGGGAAGCCAGCGAAGAACTGCGGCCGTCAGGGCCTGGCAAGTACGACGTCCGGGTCCCGACATCGGCGACGCTGGCCGTGCAGTATTTCGGGCCGGATGCCCTGGAACACCTGGAAACGCTGGCCCGCGGGTTCGAGCGCCCGACGATTGCCGACCGCTGTTTTGCGGCGGCTGTCGTCGTTTACGACACGAACAACATTACGGACCTGTCGGCTCTTTTAGAGTCCCAGGCCTGGGATGAGCGGGCGAATATCGACTTGTATATCCGCTATAACTACGACGTCGAAGACGAACCGGGTTATATCGAATCGGTCGTCATCGAAAGCCAGATTCCCAAGAGCCAGCCGGATACGACGACAATTATCCCGTCTGATCCGGACAGTTCCGGGAGCAGTGGAAGCGGAGACACGGGAACCGATACAGGGAATACCAGTTCTGAAATCACGTCAGAACCGGATACCCATGATTATTACATCGATACCGTCGAAATAGACGGCACCACGAATTAAGGAGGACTGTTAAATGGCGAACATTGACCGCATTGTAAACGTCCAGATCGCCTTGAATACGACCGGCATCAGCAAGCTCGGCTTCAGCACGGTCATGGTCATCGGGAAACATACGCACGGCACGAGCCGCGTACTGACCTATACCGATACCGACCAGCTTGTCGATGACGGATTCCAGACGACGGACGCCATCTATAAAGCAGTTTCGGCATGCTTTTCCCAGATTCCCAGCCCGACACAGGTCAAGGTCGGCAAATGGAACAGCGAGGAAGACCTGCCTACAGCTTTGGCAGCTATCCGTTCGGAAGATGATGACTTTTATGGCATCGTTCTGGCCGACCGGACGGAAGCCAACGTATTGGCTATGGCCGAATGGACCGAAACGCATATGAAGCTGTTCATGACGGCTACCGGCGACGACAAGGCGAAAGACGCCTCGTCTACAACGGACATCATGGCACAGCTCCAGAGCAAGAACTATTACCGCACGGCTGTCTGGTATCACGCCAACGCTACGGACGAATACCCGGAAGCGGCTGTCATGGCCCGCTGCTTTGCTATTGACCCGGGCGGAGAAACCTGGGCGAATAAGAAACTGGCAGCGATTACGGCCGACAACCTCACGGAAACCGAATATAACGCCATCACCAAGAAGAACGGAAACACGTTCGAAAAATTCCGCAACGTATCTATTACCCAGAACGGCAAGGTGGCCGCCGGCGAATGGATTGACGTCATTCGCTTCCGCGACTGGCTTCAGGAAGAAATCCGTACCAACGAATTCTATCTGCTCATCAACTCGGATAAAGTACCGTACACCGATGTAGGCATTGCCATGGTGGAAACGGTACTGCGTAAGGCCCTGGAAGACGGGCAGGCCGCCGGCGGCATCGCCCCGACGGAATACGATGAAGATGGGAACAAGAACCTGGGCTATACCATCGACGTGCCGCTTTCTTCGAGCATCACAGCCAACCAGAAGGCCAGCCGTGTCCTAAAAGACGTGAAGTTCACGGCCAGACTGGCCGGTGCTATCCACGCCATCAAAATCAACGGATCTTTTACTTACGATAACCTGTTGGAAAGCGCTTAGGAGGTGATTTGTAAATGTCTGACGTATTGACGTATGACCCCAAGAAAAACATTATCATCTACGGCGGCAAACAGCTGACAGGCTTTGCTGAAGATGACATGATTACCATCAAGCCGCTCGGCGATGGCATGCAGATTTACAGCGGTGCTGACGGTGAAGTCGGCCGGTCCATCGACCCGAACAGCACGTATGAAATCACGGTCAGCCTTGCCACGTCCTCGAAGTCGAATGATTATCTGTCCTCTTGCTTTAATAAGGACCGTAACACCGGCAGCAACATGCTCCCGCTGATCATCAAGGAACTGAGCGGTTCGACGTTGTTCTTTGCCAAACAGGCATGGATTAAAAACTTCCCTGAATCCAAGCGCGGCCGGAAAATCGACAATCAGGACTGGACCTTTAACACAGGGCAGGTATCTGACCCGGTCATTGGCGGCAACGATTAGGAGGCTAAAGCATGAGTATTATTTATCAGGGCGGCGAAACGAAGAAGTGGGACCAGGGCCAGTATACCTTTGCTATCCGGCAGTTCCCGCCGTTCCATGCCATGAAGGTATTGGGCGAGCTCCAGAAGGTGCTTGCCCCGGCCCTGGGTGGTGCTATCGGTGGTATCAAGCCGGAAACGCTGGACCAGGACACGAATAACGTCATCTTTATTGGCAATACCGTGTCTGACGCCTTGAATGGGCTGGCCAGAAGCATGGATGGCGACACGCTGGAAAAGGTGTCTGCCATGTTATTGGATCCGGAATATGTCAGCGTCGCCCCGCTTCACACGAAGGACTTCCAACAGCTTGACGAAAGTGCTGTCAATGAGGTCTATAGCGGTCGCATTTTCGATATGATCGTATTGATGGCCCAGGTGTTCAAAGTAAATTATATGGATTTTTCCAAGCTCTCGAGCGTCCCGACTGGATTCCTCGGAACGTTGCGAGGGCTGAAACAGTCATTCCAGGGGAATGCTCCGACGATTTCGCAAAAATGACGTTCATTTACCGCGTACTGGATGCAGGCATGGTCACCGTGACCGAGCTGAAAAGCGGCATGGTGACTCTGACTGATCTCGTCGGGATGACGCATTATCTCGACATGAAGAGCGACATCGAATACGCGAATATAACGAAGCACGATAAACCGGAAGGAGGTGGGCGCCATGGTCGTCCGTGAACTGATTACAAAAATATCGTTTGCCGTCAACCGGAGCGGATTGAACGAGGCCAATAAAGGCATTTCCGGCATTAAACGGAGCCTGGGAGGCATCGGCGGGGCCAGTTCCATAGCCAGCCGTATGTTTGGCAATAGCGCGGCGAGTATGGCCGCTTCTGCCACCAGGGCTGAAATGGGTATTTCCCGCATCAAGTCATCTGTCAACAGCCTCATGGGTTCCCTGGGGCCGCTGGCCGGGGCGATGGCCGCCGCTTTCTCCATCAGTGCCATCAAAAACACGGCCGATGAAATGATGAGCCTGGACGGCCGTCTCCGTTCCGTCACATCAAGCGAAGAAGAACGGCGCGGCGTAGAAACGCAGTTGTACGAGTTATCCCAAAATAACCGTAGCGCCCTGGCTGAAATGGGCGACCTCTATTTCAGTACGGCCCGGGCCTGCAAGCAGATGGGGCGTTCACAGGAGGACGCCATGAGGACCACGGACATTGTATCTAAGGCCCTCACCTTAGGCGGCGCCACGACGGAACAGGCGAAAGCCTCTATACTGCAGTTAGGCCAGGCATTGGGGTCCGGGGTCCTACAAGGCGACGAACTTCATTCCCTTGATGAAAATGCCAGCCTGCTCATGCAGCACATGGCCGAATCTATCGGCGTGCCTCAAGCAACCTTGAAAGATATGGGCAAGCAGGGGGAATTAACGTCTGATATGGTCATTGGCGCCATTCTGGCCAGCGGGGCGGCCATTGATTCCGAATTCAAGGGTATCCCGCTGACTATCGGCCAGGCATTGACCCAGGCCAGCAACTCGTGGAAAATATTCATTCTGCGCATCGAACAGGGTACAGGGGTATTTTCCGACATCGCTACCAGTCTGAGCCAGGTATTTAAAGAGATTTCCCAGGGCATGAACGACATTGTCACGATTATGTCGGGCCCGGGAGATACGGCCGACTCGATGGCGGCTTTTGAATCGGCGAAGGAAGCTCATCCATACATCGTTGCTATTGGCGATGCCTTGAAGACAGTCTACGATCTGCTCAACCAGATTGGCGAGGCTACGGGCATCGACAACCTCATCACGAAAACGATTCTGATTGCGGGGGCCGTCGGCGTCCTTGCCGGTGTCTTTTCTGCTGTCGGAATGGTCGCGGGAGCCGTGGGTGGCGTCATCTCCGGCGTATTCGGAGCCATCTCCGGGGTCATCGGCTTTATCACTGCGGCTGGATGGCCTGTCGTGGCGGTCATCGCCGCCATTGCGTCCGCTATCTACTTCGTAAAAGAACACTGGGATGAAGTTATGGTTGTCTTTGATGCCGGCATGGATTTAATGAAATTGGGCTGTAAGTTCTTAGCAGAAGCATGGGAAAATATACAGCCACTTATTGCGGCTCTGACTCCTCTGTTAAAAATTATCGCAAATATCATCGGAGTGGTCATTGTAGGGGCTGTGGGCGTACTATTTAGCGTAGCCAGTGTAGCGTTTACCGCCATTGCTGGATTGATTGATGGTGTTGCAGCGGCCTTGGGTAAGGTCGGAGAATTCATTCAATGGTGTGGTGATGGGCTGACAAGTCTCATCAACAAAGTGGAATATTTCCTGGGCATAGGCGAGCAATTCAATGCGGAAAATAGTGGATTGGAACGATTTGCCCAAACGACGCTGAATATGGATAATTCGACAAAGAACTTTAATATTACTGTTCCTACTCCAGAAGATGCTATTTCAGGTGCCAGGAGACTGGGAATTGGAGTAAGTCCGTTTTCATAGGAGTGATTACAATGAGCATCATTACAGATGGATTGATTGCACAGAAGAATACAGGCATTCTCCCGAAACTTACACAACCGGCCCAGATTGGCGACATGCTCGAATGTGATGTCATCCTGTCCCGGACGACGACATTTGAGTCTGAGGTTACGCAGTTCCCCGTAGAAGACGGCTTTTCCATCTCAGACCATTGTATACGCAAACCGATGAAGCTGACTCTTGAGGTGCTGTTCACGCCGACGCCTGTTACCTGGTTCCTGGCGGCATTAGGCGGTTCCCGCCATAGCCTGAACCGGGTCATAGATGCCGTCATGGATATCTGGAAGAAGGGTGATCCGGTCACCATCAAACTTGTTGACGCTATTTATACCGACATGATCATGACCAGTGCACCCATGCCGAGGCGCACCGAGGATGGGTACTGCTATAAGGCTATATTGGAGTTCCAGCATGTGCGCCGGGTCACACAGCGTACGGAAGACATCCCGGAAGACGGTTGTAATGCCGACGCCCAGGGGAAAGCCGGCCAGACCGGAAAAGACGGTGGCATGGCCGCCACAGAGGAAATCGGCACAGGTCTTCAGACCATCGACTCCAGCACGGTAAATGATGCGGAATCTGGTGATATCTGGACTCAGATTGCCACGGGCAATGTAGATCTGAGTCAGTTCGGGGCCATCGGCGTCGGGCTGGAACATACGGCGGCCATGGCCACGGTATCCATTGCCCAGTCCATGGGCGGAATGGGGGCGGTGCTCTGGTGATTACGATTAGTACCTTAGATGCCAATTCGTTCGTCGAGTCGGTCATTTTGGACTCGATTCTCTACCGGCTCCGGCTGAATTGGAACGATGACGGCCAGTATTGGACGCTCGACGTCTGCAATAACGACAACTCCGAGCTGGTCCGTGGTATCGTCGTTGTTCCGAATTTCCCGCTGCTCCATGCGTACCGGCGTATCAAGGGCCTGCCTCCGGGCGAGCTGTTGGCCGTCGTGCCCAGTGCAAGTATTTCGGATATTGGCCGCAAGGACTTTACCAGCGGGAAAGCACGTCTGATCTACATGCCGAAGGAGGAATTGACGAATGTTGTGGAATCGGCAGTATAGGGTCAAGTTCCCTGGGATAGGTCTGGAATTTGCCAATACGCTCCGCATCTCGTTTGACATCACGAAAGACCTGTCGAAGAATACGAACAAAGGGAAACTGACCATCTGGAACCTCAGCGATGAGACCCGGCATAAAATCAACGTGCCCGATACCAAGGTTGAAATTTATGCCGGGTATAAAGATAATGGCGGGGCCGTCCGGCTCTTTGTCGGGTCAGTCATCAGCGCTAAGACAAAAGACGATGGGAAGGATGTCACGACAGAATTAACACTCTCCGATGGTCAGATGGCCATCCGGGATACGGCATTTTCTCTGTCCTTTGCGCCGGGCACACCTGGCAATACCATCATCCAGTACATTGCCGATGAAATGGGCCTGCCCCTCGTCTGGGGCGATGGCGTCCAATTCGGCACATTTAAAGATGGGTTTTCCTTTGTTGGTATGGCCGCAGATGCCCTCGACGCTATCTGCTACGGCTCAGGCGTCAAATGGAGCGTACAGAATGAAATTCTACAGTTTATCAAGGAAGGCGGTACAGTCAGCAATAAAGGGCTGGTCTTTGCGCCGGACAGCGGCCTTATCGGGAGCCCGGAATGGTATACCAAGGCAAACTCTCAGCCGAATACGGCAACGCCCAAGCGCAAGCGGAAACAAGCCGAGAATACAGATCCATCGACGGCTTCGTCGGGCTGGAAGGTCAAGACGCTGCTGTCGCCGACGCTCAACCCGGGCGACCTGGTTAAGGTGGAATCACGGTACGTTGAAGGCTGGTTTAAGGTAAAATCAGCCCATCATACGGGAGATACGTATGGTAACGAATGGAATAGCGAACTTGATCTAGTAGACCGGAACGCGACGCTGCAGTCTCCCGAAAGCGATGCGGCCAGTAACACTGCAGTCTACGGAAACGGTGGGGCAAGCGGTGAAGTCAGCGCCAACGTCGATGCCGGTTGTGAAGCCGTGGCCGATAACCAGGGCGGATATATTCCCGATGGCTGTGTATACCGGGTCACAGAAGCCGGGTCTTACTATTCGCCGTTCCTCAAGCAGGAGTACGATAATGGCCAATGGGGCGTTGATGGCCTTTGTGCCGACGCCGGCGATAATTGCATACCCTACGATGCCGGTAAGCTCGAAAAGGGCGATGTCATCGTATTTTATAACGACGACCACAGTGAAGGGCATGTCGGCATATACGATGGTAACGGCGGTATGTGGCATAACAGCTTCAACAAACAAAGCTGGTATCATGCCGGGGATACCGACATGGGAGACCAGTATCCGCAATACATCATCAAAGCCAGTCAGTGTTAAGGGAAGGTGGTTTTTATGCAGACGCCAAATGAATTACGGGATATCATCAGCGGCTGGATAGATGGCAGCATCAGCAACATTCACACGGCCATGCCGGGGGAAATCATCGACTATGATGCAAGTATCTGTCAGGCCAGCGTGCAGCCGGTCGGCAAATTCAAGATACAGGACGGCCGGAACCTGCCATTTCCCATCGTGCACCATGTGCCGGTCATCTTTCCCAGTGGCCTCGGCGGCACGGCAGGCGTCACGGTTCCTTTACGGAGCGGCGACGGTTGTCTGTTGGTCTTCTCGGAGTCCCAACTGGATGACTTCTTGAACGGCGGCGACAGCGATAACGAACGGCGTCATAGTCTTAACGACGCCATTTGCATCCCTGGCCTGTATAACCGGGGTTGCCGGTCGGCCAGCCCGTCCGACGTCTGCCTGTTCAATGGTGGCGTCAAGATGTGCATCGGGAGCGGCGGCATCACCGTGACGGGCGGTGACCTGGTCGTCGAAGGTATTTCTGTCACGAAGCATACCCACACCGGAGACAGCGGCGGCACCACGAGCGCACCGAAATAGGAGGCATAGACATGGCCTATGATTTAGCAATGAATGTACAGACGGGCGATTTGGTCGTCCAGAATGGCGATCTGATGATCGTCAACAATGGGGAACGGGTTGCCCAGCAGGTGCTTATCACGCTGCGGGAATGGCTTGGCGAATGGTTCCTGAAAACAAGCGACGGCGTTCCCTACCTCGAATATATCTTAGTCAAGAACCCTAACGAGGCCCACGTACAGCAAATACTCACGGAAGCCATCGAGAGCGTCGAAGGGGTAAAAAATGTCACGGAACTCGAATTTGTATTCAACCGTATTTTAAGGACGCTCACAGTATCGTATGAGATTGATACCGATTATGGATTTATCACGAAAAAGGAGGTGCTGGGATATGGCAGATAGTGAAAACGTTGTTTACGGCCTGACTCGTGACGGCTTCCGGCGGAAACGGCTGCCGGAAATCCTGTCCGACATCAACCGCCGTGTATCGGACCGGCTGGGTGTTGAAATCGAGACCGGGAGCAACAGCCTGTTCGGCCAGCTCCACGGCGTCTTTGCATACGAAATCGCCGACCTGTGGGAGCAGGCAGAAAACACCTATAACGCCATGTATCCGAACACGGCCACGGGCGTCAGCCTGTCCAATGCGGCGGGCCTGGCGGGTATCTCGGCCATTTCCGGCACACAAAGCCGGCTGCTGGCTACCTGCTATGGTACCAACGGCACGGTCATCCCCTATGGAGCACAGATATCCAGCAGTAACGAAAACGGCAGCTACTGGGAGTGTATCGACACCAATGCGGCCATCTCGAAAGAAAAGGCCTGCTATGCGGCGTATAGCATCAGCAGTGCTGTAAGTGCCGGAACAGTTTATTCGCTGACTATCGATGACAAGACGGCCAGCTATACTGCCATTTCCGGGGATACGGCTAGCAAGGTACTGAGTACCCTGGCAAAAAACTTTACCGGCGTTACCTATTCTCTCGACAGCGGGATTCTTTCCATACGGGCGACGACCAAAGGTGAGACCTTTACAACGGATGCCCAGAATGTCACTATCAGCTCTATCGGTACGCCGGTTCAATTTCGCTGCGTGACGGTCGGCGCCATCAATCCGGACATTGGCACCATCAACCAGATCGTCACTTCGGTTCCCGGCTGGACCAGGGTCTTGAACCAGTATGCCGCTTCTGTCGGCCAAGATGCCGAAACGGATACCCATTTGCGTCAGCGTTGGAACCGTTCGCTATTTAGCCGCGGGTCCACAAATATTGACGCCATCGCCGAATCCCTGGCCGATAACGTGACCGGCGTTACGACATCCAAGGTATATGAGAACCGGACCGATGCGACCGATTCTGACGGACGACCGCCGCACTCCATCGAGGCCATCGTAGAAGGCGGGGAGAACGACGACATTGCCCAGGTACTCTGGAAAACAAAGGCCGGCGGCATTGATACCTACGGCACGGAACACGGCACGGCCATTGATGCCAACGGCACCGAACAGACACTGTATTTTAACCGCCCATCACCGGTCAAAATCTGGCTGAAGGTCGTCATCAGTGAAAACCCGGACGAAACGCTGGCTCCAGCCGCAGTGCAGGATATTGCCGCCGCCTTGCTGGCTAAAGGGCAGGAGCAGGCCATCGGCGAGGATGTCATCTTACAGCGCTATTTCTCGACAATTTTCAAGGCTGCTTCCGGCGTCGGGTATATCAACCTGACTGCCGCGACCGGGGACACGGCAGGAACCTATTCCGCGAGCAATATATCCATCACACCGCGACAGATTGCCGTCTTTGATGCGGCCCGTATCGAGGTGACGAAACAATGACCCATACAGAACGAATGATTTCACATCTGATTGCGCAGTTTCATGATAAACCTGTTATCGAGGCGGAATTAGAAGCACATGGAGCGGAACTGGAATTATTACGGCAGGTATTTGATGATCTGAAAAATAAACGCTGGATAGATACCGGTGAAGGCGCACAGCTCGATGGCATCGGCACCATTGTAAACAGAAGCCGGACAATAAAGGATTCCTTACAGATTGAGTTTTTCGGCTTCAGTGGACAAGACAACAGTCAGACGTTCGACGTCGGTAGATTCCGCGACATTAACGATAATTGGTTGGCTAGTACCTGGCTGAATGATGATGACTACCGGAAAATATTGTGGCTCAAAGTTTTTTATGATTCGTCACATGCTACCGGCGATGAACTTATCCATTGCTTGCGTGTCCTATTTGATGCTCAGAATATCGTTTTGCATGAGGTTGGCAATGCAAAAATCATGGTCGGTATCGGCCGCCGTCTGACAGCGAACGACATACGCCGGGCCAGAGTGCTGAATCTCATTACGTTAGGCGGTGGAATTGGTCTTATCGCAGTCGAGATGTTTGAGCCGGACTATTTTGGTTTCCTTGGCCAGAATAATGCTAAAAGCTTTGATACCGGTACTTTTGCTGACGTTATATAAGAAAATGGAAAGGATGATATGATATGGCAACTCCTGATTTTAATAAAATCTGGGCAACGAACAGCCCGCTGACAAAATATGAATTTACGGATGAAAATTACTTGACTGGATGGAATTTTATAGGGTCTATTCCGCCTGCGCGGTCAATGTTTGATACGCTGCAGAAAAGCACTGACGAGAAATTGAAATGGCTCTTTGATGAATCAGCTACGCAGAAAGATATCACGGTAGATGATACCAGTTCCCCAACTTCTAATACGGCGAAACTGTTGGCACTCATCAACAACCTGGCCAACATGGAAAAACAAATCAAAGGGGACAGTGATTGGAAGACAGCCCCGGGCACAAATCTCGCAACACTTGCTACACTGGTAAGTAACCTTGCAAGTGGATCTGATGTAACGTGGAGCGGTAAAAAATTCACGAATGCAAAACTTGGCATCACCGGCTTGATTGATCAAAACGGATACGTAAGCTTCGGGCCAAATTTTGGAGGCCTAATTATACAGTGGGGAAGATGCATGAGCGAAACATTTAACGGATATCCAATTGCCTTTAATACGGAACCGATTGTAATTGGAATGCATTACGGCACACAGACAGATGTTAACGTCGTAGCATCAAGCGCATTGGGGTCAAGCGGGCTTTTAAATTGCTATTTTTTTCACGCTAATCATGATTCTGATAAGGTATCAGTAAACTGGATAGCAATTGGCCTATAGACCAACTATTTCCCGACAGCAATATAGATTGCTGTCCCGGCTGCATCATAATCATTTCCCTGCATATTCCAAAGGTCAAAAAACAATCTTGTTCCATCATGCGCCCCGGCCAACGGAATCGTTTTATGTCCTAATGACGAATAGTGTAGCATTTCATATGCATATAAGATGTTAAAAGCAATTGGAAATGTTATCGGGGATGTGCTTTCTCCCCACTGTGTCTATTGGAAAATGCCGATAACATAGCCGTTTATGTTTTTGGCCACTGAGTGCAGCGTTTTGCCATCGTATGACGGCCACATGTAGTAGTTGTCCTCTCCCCCATGAACGGCTACGACAGACATTAGCTTAGCGGTTAGAGGCCAGGGAATGGGTACTGAATTTTTACTTCCCATAGGCACATCTACCCACTGTATACCGAGTCAGAAGCGATGAAACAAATGACTCGAATACTCACTACTATCAATAAGTTTTAGATAAATGAGAAACACGGAATCAACCACATCATCGGCAGTCCACATCAAATGAAATCGTCTATAGATGTAGATATGCCGATTTTTAGAGTATCAATAGTAACAGCGATAGAGCCGCGTAGCGGACGTATTTTATGCGCCTGTATGCGGCTCGTATAGTATCGCACTAGTAACAATTATTTAAGCAACTCGATGCATTTGCGGAGCTGTCGCAAGTTTTTGTGCGTATAGACGCGCTCTGTGATGTCGCCGCCAGCGTGGCCGAGAAGACGCCTCTTTGCCGTCTCGTTGGCTCCGGCATTATCAAGCAGCGTCGCCACCGTGTGCCGGCAGTCATGCGTAGTATGGCCATCGGCACGGATGCGGTGCATGACGGCCCGCCATACCGTGCAGTACCGGCCATAGTTGTACGGCCGTCCTGTCTCATCGCAGATAAGCGCATCGCCTGGGCTTTTCATTCGGAACTCAATGAGCGGCGCGATGCGGTGATGTATGGGGATGATGCGGATGCCGGCGGCGGTCTTGCTTCGGGTGATGCGGATATAACGTTGACGCAGATGGACATCAGATTTTTGCAGCTGTAGCATCTCACCACAGCGCATCCCCGTATAGAGCAGGATAAGCACCGAGTCAACACCTGGATAGTCCATGGACTTCCATAAGCGGTTGATTTTCTGCCGGCTGAAAGTGTGGTGCGGCCGTACTGGCTTATTGCGGCCGATAGAGAGCAACTGGGCATAGGATTTCGTGATGATTTCTGTTTTCAGCGCGTACTTTTCTAGCAAAGAGATGAGTGAGCGCACCTTTTTTAGTGACGAGTACGATAGACCGCGCCGTTTCATGCCGTCTAAGATGCGCTGATAGTCCGTATAACGAAGCTTTGCAACCGGCTTGTAATGCAAGTCGGACAAATGCCGGAAAGCGTTTTTATAGCTGTCCAGCGATGATTGTGATGGCCCTGTATCGGCGATGTGAGCCGGGAGCCAGCGATGGTACAGCTCAATCAAAGTGATTTGATGCCCAGGGAGGGAGTGACGATGATGAATTTTGTTATAATCCGCTGCAAAAATTTCCGCTTCGACCTGAGTTGCAAAATATTCAACTGGCTTCTGCCGTTCATGCTCCGATACTACAAAAACAAACGGCCTCCGCCGGCGTCCGGATAAATGCTTGGTACAACCATATCCATTTGGATTACGCATAATTACCACCTCATTTTATAAGATAAGGAGATAATAACATGAAAGATTATTTGATTCAGTTCGGATCCGACGGGCGGCGCAAAACAACGTACGCCAGCGGGGTCCATTACTATGTAGACAAGCAAGGAAAAGTCACGGACGGTAGTATCAAAGTGCAGGATTTAGTAGACCAGGGATTTATTTTTGTCAATACAAATGATTATAATAATTTGCTCGGGAATAATTCTGAACACAAGGAATACTGCCGGCAGTCTGACGGGACCTTTGCTCCCTATGTAGCTCCAGAACCGACCGAAGCTGAAAAGAAAGCGGGCACAATCAGCTCCATCAAAGCGAAATATAGCGCTCAGCTCGATGCCATGGTCACGGCCCGCGTCAAAGCTACCATGCTCGGTGCGGATACCTCGAAAATCGATGCCAACTATAAAAATACCCTGGCCGCCATGGCTGCGGAAATCAAGAACGCATAGGAGGGATGAAACATGGATTTTAGCGATGCATTGAAAAACGTCAAAACCGGAAAGAAGATTTTCAGATTAGGCTGGAATGGCAAAGGAATGTTCGTTGTTTATCAGAAGGGATATCCGAATGGCATTCCCTGTAACCATCAAACTGCACTTGCGTGGGGCATGAATGAAGGTGACTTGTTCAAGTGTAACCCGTATTTGCAGATTAAAACCGTTAATGGGTCACATTCCATGTGGGTTCCGTCTGTTGACGATATTCTTGCAGACGATTGGGAAGTCATCAGATAAGGAGGGATAAACTATGGAATTTTGTGAATTTTGCGGGAACATCTTAAACGACGACGGGCGCTGCCCTTGGGCGGATTGTCCTCATAATGCTATCCTGGACGTTATGGCCGCCGCCGAAGCCACTGACAAGCAGACCACCACGACAACCACCACAGACGCAGCACAGAATGGAGGCACGTGATGGAATCGCTGGTACAGATGACCGGCGTCATTGTGGCCATCCTCAGCCTTTGCGGCGTCATCTTTAATTATGCCGTTATCAAACCATTATCTTCATCCATTGAAGAACTGCGTGAGCTTATCGAGAGCACGCAGGCGTATATTCGCGGCGTCGAGGAAAAAAGGCAGAATATGGCCGAGAGATTGGCCAAAGTTGAGGCGTCGGCCGCATCCGCCCATCATCGCATGGACGCGCTGGAAAAGAGGATGAACCAATGAAACGTAAAATCGTGGCCCTCGGCCAATGGGGCCAGAAACACTGGCTCCAGCTCATCATCATCATGAGTATTTTGATGATGTTTTTTTTATGCCTGGTTCTCTTTAGCTGGCTTTTTGGATACTGGTCCAACGCCCTGAGAGGTACGCATTTTGAGCTTATGAGCTGTTGGAGCGGTGTGACAGCTGTTGCCGGCGGAATAGCTACAGTTGTCGGTCTTGGCAAGGCATGCTGGACGAAATACGGATATGACAGCCGTTTCAATTCTGCACGGTACACTATGCCAGTTACACCGCAAACCACTGCTACAGCAGAAAAAAACACAGAAAAGAAAGGATGATGACCATGCTAGGAGAGTTAAGCGCACAGTACGAAAGCAATGGTGACCCGGCCTGCATCAGTGACGGGTACGGCGACCCCGGCGGCAAATCCTACGGGACGTATCAGTTCAGTTCCAACGCTGGCAGTCTGGAGCAGTTCGTGAATTGGCTGGCCTATAATTACCCGCAGTACGCCGAACAGCTCAATGCCTATCCGCTATGCAGCGCCTCATTTGATGAGTCATGGCGGAACATTGCGGCCTGTGACAGTGACGGATTCGCACAGGCACAGCATGAGTACGTAAAGGCTGCCTATTATGACCCGGCGGTGCAGATTCTGGCAGACAACTATTTCCACATTGATAATCATGCTGACGTGATGAAAGACGTCATCTGGAGCCGGGCTGTACAGTATGGCGTTGGCAATATCCTGGACATGTGGACGGAAGCTGTTCACAGCATGTTCAATGCCCAGACGGGCAGCTACAACGGCTATCCCAATCTGAGTTATATCGATTCAGCGGAATATGACTATGATTTCATCGTAGCCGTATACAATGTATGCAAGACACCGGAATGGAACAATTCTTCACTCCGTGACAGCTTGAATAACCGTTTTGACAGTGAAATGCACAATGCATTGTCACGTTTATAGGAGGTGATCCCTTTGTATCTGCCGCAAATAAAAGAGGAGGTTGATAAGATTGCCGGAAATAAAAAGATCCTTATTATCATTGCTGTTCTGCTCATTACTGTGGCTGGTGCCGGTGGCTGGCTACTGTGCCGGCACTACGCCTACATCGAACGAACCAACAGTAACGATGTCATTACAACAGTACGAAACACTCAGGAACTCAATCGAGACGCTCAAACGGAACTCGATCGAGCGCGAACAGCTAATCAGTCAGCAGAATCAGCAAATCAAAACGCTCAAAGAGCAGCTGACAATATCTCAAACGCAAATACAGAACTCTCAAAGCTCAATCAGTCAGACACAGACGCGATTGACGCAGCAGAGCGAGTCTTTAGCGACGTTGAGCGAGCAAATCAATAAAGAGGCGCATAAAACCGCAACCGCCAAACGACAGCGGGATACCTGGGCCGTCGTAGCCGGGGCCTTAGCTGTCGGCTATTTGACAAAATAATATCGCATTATGTAGCAAGCCCCCGGCAGTAAGCGTCCTGATTGTACAGGAGCTGCTGACCCCAGGGGCTATTTTTTATTGACCTTTTTATTTTATACGTATAAAAGACTCTATAATATATGTAATATAAAGAATTTTTGTTTAATTATTGATGCGGCCGGAGAACAGAACGAGAACAAAAGACTTAAACCCAAAAGTAAATGATAAGGAGTAAAGGGACTCAATGCCTGAAATATCCTGATAAAATGGGGCTTCTTAATGCTTGAAAAACTAGATGAAAATCAGTGAAAAAATGCCTGGCATGATGTAAGAATAAGACGGAACGGTTTATTTTTGTCAGGTAACGTGTGAGGTAAATGTAATACGACATCCCCGTGATTTCGAGTCACGGGGATGTTTTTTGACTAAATTATGTTTTTGGGTTATGATAAATGAGCTATAAGATTCCAGATTAGTATAAGGAGGGGAAAATGACTGGTACAGTACCTTTAAAACAGATGCTTCCATTAGCAGGAATGACGATTTCAGCTTTTATTTTCAATACATCTGAATTTATGCCCATTGGTTTATTGATAGACATTTCCCAGTCTTTTTCTATGACAGAAGCACAGACTGGTACGATGATTACCCTTTATGCCTGGGGCGTAGCCGGATTATCCCTGCCTCTGATGCTGATTACCTGCAATATTGAATCCCGGCGTCTTTTGCTGGGAACCATGGCATTATTTCTTGCCGGACAGATTGGTTCCGGTCTGGCTGTCTCTTTCTGGATGCTGTTGCTGGCCCGTATCTGCGTTGCCTGTGCCCATGCTGTTTTCTGGTCTATTGCAGCTCCTATTGCTGTCCGGCTTGTACCAAAAGAGCAACGGTCTCTGGCATTGAGTATGATTATAACCGGTACGTCTATTGCCATGATTGCCGGATTACCTATGGGAAGGGCTATTGGTTTGTATTTGGGCTGGCGCATGACATTTTTATGTCTGGCAGGTATTTCACTCCTGTCTATTATATATCTAACTGTCGTATTTCCCCGCTTAAAACAAAATCAGCCCTTTTATATTTCTGATCTGCCGCATATGCTGAAAAATCGTATACTCCTGGCTATTTATATCATTACGGTATTGTTTTCTACATCTTATTATACGGTGTATAGTTATATTGAACCGTTTATGCAGCAGATTGCCCATATGGGCGATACGTGGATTACGTTGATTCTGACTGTTTTTGGTGTTAGCGGATTGTTAGGGAGTATTATTTTTTCACACTTTTATAATCAGTTCCGATTTCTACTCATCCGCCTGAGCCTGATTTGTCTGGCAGGGTTATTTTTCCTGCTGGATTTGGCGTCACAAGATATCATGATGGTTATTTTCGTTTGTGTGTTGCTGGGAATTACGGCAACGGTTTTTAATGTGACGTTTCAGGCTGAACTGATTCAATGTGTTCCGGCCGGAGCAGCAGCCGTAGCTATGTCGATTTTTTCTGGTATTTTCAATCTGGGAATCGGCAGTGGAACCTGGATAGGAGGAAAAGCGGTTGATGCGGGACTACTAGGTGATATCGGATATGCAGGAGGATGCATTGCTGCCATAGCAGCTTTGTATTGTCTGGCAGTTTTTATTCCAGTGCTGAAAAGAAAAATGGAATAAAGCAAAAAAATAGAAAAAAGTACTTGCTTTTTTTTTCATAACCTAGTATAATCTTTATTGTTCGATACAGAACACATGAGACATTCCTCAATAGCTCAGTCGGTAGAGCAATCGGCTGTTAACCGATTTGTCGTAGGTTCGAGTCCTACTTGAGGAGCCATGGCCCCTTGGTCAAGTGGTTAAGACACCGCCCTTTCACGGCGTGAACGTGGGTTCAAATCCCGCAGGGGTCACCATTTTTTGGGCGATTAGCTCAGCTGGGAGAGCGCCTGCCTTACAAGCAGGATGTCAGCGGTTCAAGCCCGTTATCGCCCACCAGGTTACAGCACATCCACTCGGATGTGCTGTTTTACGTTATGCACGGATAGGATGAACCGCAACGTGGTACTACCGAAGGGGAAAGACAAGGCAAGCTGCAGGAGCTTGCCGATTCTTGAGGCAGTTTTTTATCATTAGGTCGTTTTATTGTGTATTTGATACGATTACGGGATTGCTAATATCAATATGATATTAGCAATCCCGTAATCGTATAATTTTTATATACGAAAATTAATTTCTTTATAAGGCAGCACAATCGGATAGATGATTAAAAAGCATGCCGTTCATGATAATTAATTGTGTATAACATATATCTTTTTACAAAAGCCTAATGTATTATTACAATGGACAAAAAATACAGAGTGAAATAAAAAACATCAAATAAAAAGTATGGAAAATAATTAAATTCTTCTCATAAACACAGATGTAATGCACGATTATATTAAAATCGGGGTAGCATTAGACGAAAATTAAATCGCAAGTATATCTATTGACAGTAGACTATTTGAGAAGTATAGTGTAAGCATAAGATACGTTTGACACGTATCCGTAAAGCCAATTGGATTTATGGTTTACGTATATTAAGGAGGTTGAATCTATCATGAGTGAAGCTGTTACATTAGAAATGGTACAGGAAGCACAGAAACGGTTGCGGGGCGTAGCGCAGAAAACAGGTCTGTCTTTTGCCAATTCAGTTAGTAAAATAGCTGATTGTCAGGTATACCTGAAGATGGAAAATTTACAGCGGACTGGTTCATTTAAATTGCGCGGAGCCTATAATAAAGTAGCATCTCTTACTCCGGAAGAACGAGAAAAAGGTGTTATTGCTGCATCGGCAGGCAATCATGCCCAGGGTGTGGCCCTGGCTGCCAGCGCTTATGGCTGTCAGTCTACCATCTGCATGCCCAAGCACGCTCCTTTGTCCAAAGTAGCGGCTACGCGTGGATACGGGGCTAATGTGGTGCTGCACGGAGATTTTTTTGATGAAGCGGCTGCTAAAGCGGTAGAATTGACGAAAGAACATGGGTACACTTTTGTCCATCCCTTTAATGATCCGGAAGTTATTGCAGGGCAGGGGACGATTGCGCTGGAAATTATTGAACAATTGCCCGATGTGGATGCCATTGTTGCGCCTATTGGTGGTGGTGGATTGATTTCCGGTCTGGCTGTAGCAGCAAAAAGCGTTAATCCCAAAATCAAAGTCATCGGCGTACAGACGGAAAACATGCCTTCTATGAAAGAATCGGTAGAACAAGGGAAGATTATTACATACAATGGGAAAGCGACGCTGGCAGATGGGATAGCTGTTAAAACGCCGGGAGATCTGACCTTTGATATCTGCCGCCATTATCTGGACGATATAGTAACCGTCGATGAAAATGAAATTTCGCAGGCGATACTCTGGCTCCTGGAACGCTGTAAAACGGTTGCTGAAGGCGCTGGTGCCGTACCTACCGCAGCTCTTATGAACGGTAAGATTTCCGGCCTTCACAACAAAAAAGTGGCAGCTCTCGTAAGTGGTGGCAATATTGATGTCAATAATATGCAGCGTGTCATCAATCAGGGTCTTATCAAGTCCCGCCGCAAGATTTTCTTCCAGACGATTATTCCTGACGTACCGGGCGAAATGGTTAAACTTCTGACCATCATTGCCAACGCCAATGCCAATGTACTCTCTATCGTCCACGAACGGAGCCAGCATGGCGTGGATATGGGACAGACTGCCGTATCACTGGAATTGGAAACGGCAAATGAAAAACACGTGGAACAATTGATGTCCACATTAAAAGATCATCATTATTATGTTACGATGAAATAAGACACGCATCATTTCATACGACCATAATGATTTCAAAGCTATGGAGGTAAAATGGAACAGCAGAAAATGGAACGCGGTCTGAAGCCGCGCCATGTAGAGATGATAGCTCTGGGGGGAACCATTGGTGTTGGCCTGTTTATGGGGTCAGCCAACACGATTCAGATGGCCGGTCCGTCGGTACTGGTATGTTATGCCGTGACGGGTGTCGTTATGTTTTTCATTATGCGTATTATGGGGGAAATGTTGTATCAGGAGCCAGTGACTGGTTCTTTTGCAACGTATGGTCACAAATATATCAGTCCTTTTGTGGGATATCTGACAGCTTGTTCTTACTGGTTTCTCTGGGTCGTCGTCGGGTTATCAGAGATTACAGCCGTGGGGATTTATGTACATTACTGGTTCCCGGACCTGCCGCAATGGATATCGGCTCTGGCTGGAATGGCTATAGTCGCATCGGCCAATATGGCGGCCGTTAAATATTACGGCGAATTTGAATTCTGGTTTGCCCTGATAAAAGTCGTTACGATTATCGTTATGCTCATCGTCGGGGCAGCGGTCATCCTCTTTGGATTTGGTAATGACGGCGTGCCTGTTGGCATCAGCAACCTTTGGTCTCATGGTGGCTTTATGCCTAATGGATGGGGAGGAATGCTGGCGGCTATGTGCGTCGTAGCGGCGTCATTCCAAGGAGTTGAACTTATTGGGATTACAGCCGGAGAAGCCCAGGATCCACAAAGGACGCTAAAAAAGGCTGTTAATAACATCGTATGGCGTATCCTTATATTCTACATTGGTTCTATCTTTGTTATCCTTTGTATCTATCCTTGGACAGAAGTCAGCTACATTGGCAGTCCATTCGTTATGACTTTTGCCAAAGTAGGTATTACAGCTGCTGCAGGAATTATCAATTTCGTCGTTCTTACGGCCGCTTTATCAGGCTGTAATTCTGGGATGTACAGTTCAGGGCGCATGCTTTATACACTGGCACAGAATGGCCAGGCACCGCGTATATTTGCCAGATTGTCACCTTCAGGTGTGCCCCGCAATGGAATTGGAGTTACCGTCATCGTACTGGCCATCGGTGTTGTCCTGAATTACTTGATTCCCGATTCCAAACTGTTTTTGTATCTGTATAGCGCATCGGTATTCCCAGGTATGGTTGCCTGGTTTGTCCTGGCCTGGGCTCAGAAAAATTTCCGCAAGGCTTGGGGACCGGAAGTCATGGCTAAGCATCCGTTCAAATCGCCATTCTATCCGTACTCGAATTACTTCTGCATAGCTTTCCTGATTCTGGTAACGATTGGCATGCTGTACAATCCGGATACCCGTATGTCTATCCTTTCCTCATGGGTCTTCATTGCGGCTATTACGGCGGCATGGTTCCTGTGTGGCCTGAACAAGAAGAAATATGATAAAGAAGGCCACCTTCTGGCTGTGGCAGATGGTGAAAAAACGGCATCGGAAAACAAAGGCACTGAGAATGACTGATTTTTACGTAATATTATTGATTTAGTATATGCTATTATATAGAAGTCTTGTATAGTTCACCAAGAGTATTGTGTAAATATATATCATATACAGTGGAAATATGAAATTAGATGTTGTATAATAATAAACAGGATAGATAAATTTTTTTAAGGAGATGTTTTATCATGGCAGTAAACGTTATTAGTACTGAAAAAGCTCCTGGTGCAGTAGGACCATATTCCCAGGCGATTAAAGCAGGCGATTTCCTCTTTGCTTCTGGTCAGATTGCTATCAATCCGGAAAAAGGCAAACTCGTAGGCGGCGGCGTAGTAGGCCAGGCAGAACAGTGCATGAAAAATGTCGGCGCTATTCTGGAAGCAGCCGGTGCATCCTATGATGATGTCATCAAAACAACAGTATACATCACCAATATGAACTTCTTCGGAGCTGTCAATGAAGTATATGCTAAATACTTCAATAAGACTCTTCCGGCCCGTTCCTGCGTGGAAATTGGCAAACTGCCGAAAGATGCCCTCGTCGAAGTCGAAGTCATTGCTTATGTAGGTAAATAATCGGATTATGTGTTAAAAGATTTTCCGGTATCATGTAAAAAGCTCCCTGTCAGGCAATCAAGAGATATGCTTAAACTCTTGGTTGCCTGCAGGGAGCTTTTTTTTGCTGATTTATGCCCAGTCTCCATTTATAAATATGGGAACTGTTGTTCCATCAGATTGAGTACCTGTGATTGATAAGTCGTCGCTTCCGACCATGAAATCGACGTGAATCATGGAATCATTCAGGCCATTAGCGCAAAGTTCCTGATCATCCATCTCGCTGCCGCCAGACAGGCAGGTTGGATAGGCCTTGCCAAATGCCAGATGGCAAGAGGCGTTTTCGTCGAAGAGTGTTTCATAAAAGAGAATATGGGACAGGGAAATAGGGGAATGATAGGGAATCAGGGCTATTTCTCCCAGACGGGCGGCGCCTTCATCCATAGACAATATCTGTTTTAGCACATCATCCCCTGTTTCTGCCTTTGATTCTATGGCTCGTCCATCTTTGAATATGATGTGGAAGTTATCGATAAGATTTCCGTTGTATACAAGCGGTCTCGTGCTATATACAATGCCATCGACACGGGCGGCATCAGGAGCCGTATAAATTTCTTCTGTAGGGATATTCGCGTTGAACAGTATATGTGATGTCGTTTCTTCTGCACCTCCCTGCCAGATATGCTTGTCTGACAGACCGATGGTCAGGTCGGTTCCCTGCCCGGACGTATAGTGCAAACTTGTGAAATGCTGACTGGTCATCCAATCGCGGCGTTTCTTCAGTTCCAGAAGATGAGCATCCCAGTCCGCCAGCGGATGTTCGCCATCAGCGCGGGAAGACTGGAGAATCTGCTTCCAAAGCATTTCGTAGGCAGCTTCTTCCGATTGTTCCGGATACAGGATACGTGCCCATACGAGGCTGGGAACGGCGGCGACGAGCCAAGTCGTCCTGGATGCCATCATGCCGTCGATGTATTCTTTTAACGCCTTATTCGAGGCTTTTTGCCAGGCGACTAATTTTTGCATGTCTATGCCTTTCATGAGGTAGGGATTAGCAGAAATAAGGCTAAGAAATGCTGCATTCTGGCGATAATAGCAAAGGCTGAAATCGCGGCGCCAGTCAGGCATAGTTGTAAATTCTGACAGATTTTCATATTCATAACGCAGCCGGGCGGAGTCATCGGACCGCCAATTCATCACGACCTGACGGGCACCCGCTTCATATGCTTCACGGGTGAGGATGGTGACAAAATCATGGGATTCTACGGGGGCTGAGATAACGAGAATTTGCCCCTGCTGCAGATTTAATCCCTTTTTGAGCAATACCCGGGCATACCCGGGTAGCAGAGAGGAAATAGAAGAATCGAGATGCATATGTATCACTCCTAGTATAAATAATTAACACATTAACTGGTGATTACAGAGTCCAGGCAGTCCGTTTCCATAGGCGGATATTCAGGGCCAGTGCATTAATGGCAAGACTGATGATCAGACTGTACCAGTACCCGTATGCCCCATATGGGAGGAGATGGGCTGCACCATATCCCATAGGAAGGCTGATAAGCCAATAGGTAACAAACGCTACGATTGTAATGATGCGAACATCTTTATATCCCCTTAAAATGCCCTGGACAGGAGTCCCTGCTGCATCGCAGAAGGAAAATATGACAGCGAGTAAGAGAAAATGGCGGATATGTATGAGTGTACTGGCATCCGAGGAGAACAAGGCACTGATAGGAGTTATAAATGTATAGGTCATGCTGGCAGTAAGACAGACAATGATCAGAGCTAATCCCTGACAGATATGGGCGTACTGGCGGGCAGCCTGTCCATTCCGGGCACCCACTTCATATCCGATGACAATCGTCGATGCCAGACTGAGACTCCAGGGAAATACGTAAATCAGAGTCGAATAGCTGATAGCTGCCTGGTTAGCTGCCAGGAATACCGTACCAAATTCGGCCATCAGCAGGCCGATGATGGAGAACAGGCTGGTCTCACAGAAAATAGCGACAAACATGGGGATGCCGATGCGCAGCTGCTCAGAGATTGTGTGCCAGTCCGGTTTAGTGAATTGATGCCACAGACCGTATGAGCGGAATGGCTCCAGAAAAGAAAACAATACTAGAAAAACAACCAGTGTCAGCCAGGCTGCTATGGTAATAGCATATCCCGTTCCAACGCCTCCCATGGGGGCTATGCCGAATCCACCGAATACGAGCAGGCGGAACAATGCCACTGTGACAGCCATATTGAAGAATAAGATAGCCATAGACACATGGGTCTTGCCATGGGCATCGGTAATGTAACGCAGCGTAGCTACGAGAAACGTGGGAAGTATGCCCCAGGCCAGTGCAATTAGGTACTCGCGGGCAATCGTATATACGGCGGGTTCCAGTCCCATTATGCCCAGAAACGGATCGAGGCATAGCATCCCTGCTGCGAGGACGACGGCCGTCGTAATGACAGCGACGTAGAGACTTTGTAAAATGTATCCGGGAATATCTCCTGTTTTCCCAGCGCCCCGGAGCTGGGAAAGAATGGGGGAAACGCCAAAAAAGACGCCGCACATACCAGCAAAGACCGGGTACCAGATATTGACTCCGACGGCGACGCCCGCCAGATCGACGGTGCCGGCCTGACCACTGAAAATACTGGAAAAGACGCCGCTGCCAACTTGGGCCATCTGGGTGAGCAATAGTGGAAAGAAAAGTGTAAGAAAATGCCGTATCTGGTATATTTGCGGCATATATGCAGACACCTCCTTAAAAAAGAATTGATATATAAAACAAGCCCCACGGACCGTGGGGCTTGTTAGCATTACGATTATTTATCCATTTCGTTTACTTTGGCAGCCAGACGGGATTTCTTACGGGCTGCAGTATTTTTATGGAGAACGCCTTTCTGTGCAGCGCTGTCGATGACGCTGCTGGCTTTATCAAATGCTTTTTTTACAGCTTCAGCATCACCTGTGGCAATTGCTTCGGTCGTACGGCGGATAGCAGTATGAACGGAAGATTTGACCTGGGAATTTACGGCGTGACGGGCTGCATCTTTTTCCATCGATTTGATGTTGGATTTAATCTGCGGCAATGGGTTCACCTCCTAATTTACAAGAACACTAGAAGAAATTCTATCATAAAACAGAATAAAAATCAATAGAAACTTTGGGGAATTACGCTTTATGTGCCGATCCCAGCACTTCTGTAATTTTATGAGAAACAAGGTCATAGACGTTCTGACGGCCATCTTTCAGATACTGGCGCGGGTCAAAGTGATCCGGATGCTGGGCCATATGGAGACGGACACCGGCTGTCAGAGCCAGGCGGATATCGGAGTCGATGTTGATCTTGCAGACTGCCAGGGAAGCTGCCTTGCGGAGCTGGTCTTCCGGAATACCGATAGCATCAGGGAGATTACCTCCATTTTCATTAATGATCTTTACATATTCCGGTACGACAGAGGACGCGCCGTGCAGGACAATCGGAAAATCAGGCAGCCGTTTAGCCACTTCTTCGAGAATATCGAAACGCAGTGTCGGCGGTACGAGGACGCCCTGTTCGTTACGGGTGCACTGTTCCGGCGTGAACTTATATGCGCCATGGCTGGTCCCGATAGCAATAGCCAGGGAATCGACACCGGTGCGGCTTACGAATTCTTCTACTTCTTCCGGACGGGTATAGGAAGCTTCATGGGCGGCTACTTTGACATCATCTTCGATGCCTGCCAGCTGACCCAGTTCGCCTTCGACGACGACGCCATGGGCATGAGCGTATTCGACGACCTGCTTGGTCAGGGCGATGTTATCTTCGAACGAATGCTTCGATCCGTCAATCATGACGGATGTGAACCCGCCATCTATGCAGGATTTGCACGTTTCAAAATCGGCGCCGTGATCTAGATGAAGGGCTACCGTCAGGTCATGGTCTTCAAGAGCTGCTTCTACGAGATGTTTCAGATAACTCGGCTTGGCGTATTTTCTGGCACCGGCCGAGGCCTGAAGGATGATTGGGGATTGAAGGTCTGCTGCCGCGTCGGTAATAGCCTGGACAATTTCCATATTATTGATGTTGAAAGCCCCGATGGCATAATGACCGGCATAGGCTTTTTTGAACATATCTGTAGTTGTAACTAATGGCATAGGAAAATTCCTCCTTTTAATAAAGGTATACGTGTAGATATGGTGGTTCTCAGAGCGGGACCAGATTATGATAATCCCAGCCGGCACAGCAGAATAACTGTTGCATATCTGCCGGCAACGGGGAATTAACCGTAATGAATGTACCACTGACCGGATGAGTGAACTGAATGCGGAATGCATGCAGTGCCTGCCTTGCTATCTTGGTCCGGCTGCCGCCATACAAATCATCGCCGCATAAGGGATGGCCCAGGCTGGCACAATGCACCCGGATCTGGTGGGTGCGCCCTGTATGAAGAGTTACTTGAAGCAGGCTGAAGTCATCTGTGACAGCCAGACACTGAATATCGGTATGGGCCGGTTTGCCATCAGCATCGGTACGGCGCAGGATTATGCTGTCCGGAGCCCGGGAAATGGGCCAGTGTATGGTCAGGCGCCGGGCGGGAAATCTTCCTTCGGCTACGGCCAGATAATACCGGTGATAGTCCAGATGCTGCCGGCTGAAAGCATACTGTATCTGGGGCTGTTTTGCAATCAGGCACAGTCCGGAGGTATTACGGTCCAGGCGGTGCATCGGATGATAAGAACAATTTTGCCCTGTCTTTTGATAGTACCAGGCCAGTGCGTTTGCCAGCGTTCCATCATGAGCCCCTGACGTAGGATGCATCAATAATCCCGCAGGCTTGTTGACAGCTATGATATAATCATCTTCGTAGGCTATTTCAATGGGAATCGGTTCCGGCTGGAAGGGATTGGATTCCGGAAGCTCTACGCGGATGACGTCGCCTGTAGAAACGAAATCACGAGTATCAGCGGCTCTGCCGTTACAGGTACAGATGCCGTTGTGCTTGATTCGCCGCCGCATGGTGGCAGAAACACCGGCATGGCGCAAGGCACCCAGCAGGGATGTTTTCTTTTCCAGTCTGCCTACGATAACTTCAATCATGGCATCTCCTTTATCGGTAAAAGATACATACACATCTATTGTACAAAAGAGAAACCGGGAAATCAACGTAGGATGTTAACTGCACAGCTATATTGTAACGGAAGAGGCTGATAAAATCAACAGAAAAAATGGGGGATTTTTATCGGTACAAAGAAAAATTACCGGTAGAAAAAGGATTTTGAAGATTTTTATGGAATAGTATATAATGTAAGGTCTGTGAGAAATGTCCTGCCGTCATAGGTGATATGCAAAATCTATACAGATGCCAGGCAGGAATCAGGCTGTATATCTAGAATGTATTACTACACGAATTCTTTAACAGGTGATGTGGCATATGCGTTTTACAAATGAATTTATAGAACAAGTACGGCAGGCCAATGATATCGTCAGTGTTATTTCCGATTATCTGGTTCTCCAGCGCCGGGGACGCAATTTCTGGGCATGCTGTCCGTTCCATAATGAAAAAACGGCTTCGTTCAGTGTCGCTGCTGATAAAGGATTCTATTATTGTTTTGGCTGTCATGCCCACGGAGATGTTTTCAAATTCATCATGATGAAAGAAAACATCTCTTTTAGTGAAGCCGTGGAACGACTGGCTGAACGGGCGCATATCCCGCTGCCGGAAGTCGAAAAATCAGCCGATGACATTGCACGGGATACGCATCGGAACCGCCTGTTTGAAATTAATGAACTGGCCGGCAATTTCTTTCATAACTGTCTGGTGAAGACCCACTACGGCGAACCGGGCCTTGCCTATTTTCATCGCCGCCACCTGAGCGACGACACGATTTATTCGTTTAAGCTGGGATTTGCCCCGGACAGCTGGAATAAACTGACCGATGCCTTTGAAAAAAAGGGAGTGACCGGGCCGGAACTCGTCGAAGTCGGACTGGCCAAAGAAAAAAACGGCCGGTACTACGACGCCTTTCGCAACCGTGTCATGTTTCCCATACGGGATGGCCGGGGACGCATCGTTGGTTTTGGCGGCCGCGTGCTCGATGACAGCCGGCCCAAATACCTGAATTCCCCGGAAACAATGATTTTCAATAAACGCCGCCTGCTCTTTGCTATGGATAAAGCCCACAAGGCGATTTATGAACAAGGAAGAGCTATCCTGGTCGAAGGGTATATGGATGTCATATCGGCTCATAACCGGGGAATCTGCAACGTGGTAGCGTCCCTGGGGACGGCGTTTACCGATGAACAGGCGCGGCTTCTCCAGCGTCAGGCAAAAGAGCTGGTTTTATCGTATGATATGGATGGGGCGGGCAGGCAGGCAACGCTGCGTGCCATGGAAATCGTTCGTAATCTGGGGATGCGCATCCGTGTCGTATCTTTGCCGCAGGGCAAGGATCCTGATGAATATATTAATAGCGCCGGCCCTGACAAATTCCGCGAAGCTGTGGATAATGCGCCCAACGTGCTGGATTACATGCTCATGACGGCACTCCAGCAATCGGATGAAACGACCCTTGAAGGCAAAGCTGCCATCACGGCGACACTTCTTCCCGTATTGGCGCAAGTCAGCAACCGCGTCGTCCTGGAAGCCTTTTTAAAAAAAATGGCAGCCCGCATTCAGATCGATGAAAACGCAATCCGCAGTGAGTTTAACAAATACGTGGCAGCTCATCCGGAAGCAGGACAGCAGCAGGTCACTATTTCCCATTCCGTTTCGCAGGAAAATGCTGCAGCCCGGGGCGGTGGCCCCAATGCGGTTTCAGAGGAAAATATCCTGCGTTTTCTCATGGATCATCCCCAATCCTGTACCCGTATCCGGGAAAAGATCATCCCGGGATTTTTTGCCAATACTGTGCGGTGCCGTATTTATGAAAAAATATTGGCAGCTGCTGATGCACAGGGAATGTACACTACAAGTGACATCCAGAATAATCTGACTCCTGAGGAGGCCGAAGAACTTGCAAGAATCATGGTACTGCAAGATGTTCCCGTAGACGAAGCTGTTTTACTCGATTATGTAAAACGGTTCCGCTTGGCGGAATTGCAGAAAAAGTATAAAGAATACAGCGCCCGGGCAGCCGCCTACGGACAGAGTAATGATCCCCGTCTCGTAGATGCGCTGGCGGCGTGTAAACAGATTTTAGAAGAAATGAAACATTGGTCCTGACGGAGAAAGAAAGGAGCTAGTACTTTATGGCAAATGTAAAGGATGAAAATAAAGCAGTCAAAAAAAAGACAAGGAAAACGGCACGGGGCAGCAAGCGTGCGAAAAAAACGGATGCGCCCCGATTGAGTGAAAAAGAACGGCAGGAACTGACACTGCAGCATATCCAGCAGCTGATTAAGACGGGACAGAAAAAGGGGAGCCTGACCTATACAGAAATCATGAACGTGATGGAAGAAGATGATCTGACTCCCGATCAGATTGACAAGATGTATGAGGTGTTTGCTGACAAAGGCATCGATATTATCGGTGAAGATGACCAGATGACCATGGATGATGATCTCGATGACGATGATACGGAAAAGGTCCCGGAAATCCATATGGACCTGAGCATTCCCGAAGGCATCAATATTGATGATCCGGTCCGCATGTACCTCAAAGAAATCGGCCGTGTCCCGCTGTTGTCTGCAGAAGAAGAAATTACCCTGGCCAAGACTATTGAACGGGGCAATTCCCCCGATGCGACGGAAGAAGAAATCAAAGCGGGAAGCGTTGCCAAGAAAAAACTGACCGATGCCAATCTGCGCCTCGTCGTCAGCATTGCCAAACGTTATGTCGGCCGGGGCATGCTGTTCCTGGATCTGATACAGGAAGGCAATCTGGGTCTGCTGAAGGCTGTCGATAAATTTGATTATAGTAAAGGCTATAAATTCAGCACTTATGCTACGTGGTGGATCCGGCAGGCCATTACCCGTGCTATTGCCGACCAGGCCCGTACTATCCGAATCCCCGTGCACATGGTAGAAACAATCAACAAACTGATTCGCATTTCCCGTCAGCTCCTGCAGGATAAAGGCCGGGAACCACTGCCGGAAGAAATCGCGGAAAAAATGGATATTTCTGTCGAACGGGTACGGGAAATCATGAAGATTGCCCAGGAACCGGTATCTTTGGAAACACCAATCGGGGAAGAAGAAGATTCCCATCTGGGTGATTTCATCGAAGACCAGGAAGCAGTAGCTCCTGATGATGCGGCTTCCTTTATTCTGCTGAAAGAACAGATAGAAGACGTCTTCTCCTGTCTGACAGACCGGGAACGGAAAGTACTCTATCTGCGCTTTGGACTGAAAGACGGCCGTCCCCGTACTTTGGAAGAAGTAGGGCAGCATTTTAATGTCACCCGTGAACGTATCCGCCAGATTGAAGGAAAGGCCCTGAGCAAACTCCGGAATTGGGGTAAGCGGGAAAAAATTAAAGACTTTCTCTGATTGGCAGATAATACGCTGTATACAATTATATGACCCGTCAGATGGGATAGAAAAAACCATGGAATTGTAATCTGATGATTACGTTTCCATGGTTTTTTCATGTCTGAATATGCTATGCCAGTCTGTGATTAATCTTTAAAGTAGGGCTTGAAAACAGAACGGGTGGGTTCTTTGTGTTCTTTTTTACGCGGTTTAAAAACACGGCGGGCCGTATCACCCGTATCTTTTTTACGATTGTCCCGGTTCCCTTTGGAATGAAAATGACGCTGGCCGTCATGCTGCTTTCCTGAGTGCTGGCTGTGGTCACGGCGACGGTTATTTCCCCGGCCAGATCCCTGCCGGCGGCTGGTCCTGACGCGCAGCGGTGCTTCTTCCGTGATTTTGACTGGTGTCGTATCCGGTTCTTTAGTCAAAAGTTTGATGGCGGCGGCGACGAGAGCCGTACTGTCATAATTGCTGAGCAATTCTTCCGCATTTTCCTTATAGGTTCCATATTCTCCGGATTCGACAGCACCGACCAGATTGCGGATAGCCGTCTGTTGGGCTCCTTCCAGTGCTTCCGATAATGTAGGTGCCTTACGGCGCTGGATGCGGCGTTTGATGAGCCGTTCAATCGTACGCAGATGTTCGATTTCTCTGGGGATGACGAACGTCGTTGCTTCGCCGCTCTGGCCGGCACGACCCGTACGCCCTACGCGATGGACATAGCTTTCCGGATCCTGGGGCAGATCGTAGTTAAATACATGCGTAACACCGCTGATATCAAGGCCGCGGGCAGCCACGTCGGTAGCGACGAGAATATCAATCGTGCGTTCCCTGAACTGGCGGATGACCGTATCGCGTTTGGCCTGTGTCAGATCGCCGTGTATGCCTTCTGCCGAGTAACCGCGTTTCTTCAGTGCTTCCGATACTTCATCGACGCGGCGTTTGGTGCGGACGAAGATAATAGCCAGATCCGGTTCTTGTAAATCGAGGAGGCGGCAGAGAATATCGAATTTCTGACGGTCCGGCACTTCAATGTAGGACTGTTCGATTAAGTCGATGGTTACTTCTTTGGCTTTCATGCGGATAATCTTGGGATCGTGTAGGAAGTTTTCTGCCAGTTCCTGAATCGGTTTGGGCATAGTCGCCGAAAAGAGCAGTGTCTGCCGCGTTTCCGGTGTCGCTCCCATGATGAGATTGATATCATCAATAAATCCCATATCCAGCATTTCATCGGCTTCGTCCAGGACAATCGTACTGATATGACTGAGCTGGATAGTGCCTCTCTTCATATGGTCGATGAGCCGCCCCGGTGTGGCGACGATGATTTGAGGACATTTACGGAGCCGGCGCAGCTGCCGTTCCATATCCTGGCCGCCGTAAATCGGCAGTGCCTGAATCGGTGTGAACTGGGCCAGATGATTCATTTCTTCTGCTACCTGCATAGCCAGTTCGCGTGTAGGTGATAAGATGACTGTCTGGATTTCTTTGCTGGGTGGGGCTGCCAGGATTTTTTCCAATACGGGGATGCCGTAGGCGGCTGTTTTTCCCGTACCGGTCTGTGCCTGGCCAATCATGTCACGGCCGGCCATGGCGACAGGTATGGATTCTGCCTGAATCGGGGTTGGTTCTTCAAAACCCATTTCATTCAGGGCACGGATGATGACTTCACTGATATTAAGTTCTTGAAATTTTTCTAACATAGTTCCTCCTTTTGTATGAACATCTAATTCTATCATTTTGCTCTCTGAAAAGATAGGGGCTTTTTGTAAATACCCGTGCGTGGAATGGTTCCTGGGTCCTATAGGCAGCAGAGGTCAAAATGGGGGCAAAGACAACGGGTCCGGTAACCGTATAAAAAATAGCCACCGCACAAATGCGATGGCTATCCGTGTCTTTTATGGTGGACCATCAGGGGATCGAACCCTGGACACCCTGATTAAGAGTCAGGTGCTCTGCCAGCTGAGCTAATGGTCCATGCGATGTGTCTTCTTGCTGAGCACATTGATAATATTACACCAATTGAAGAAAAAATGCAAGTCTTTTTTTTTCGATTTATACAGATGCAACGAGATAAAGCCGATTTCATGCCACACAGGTCTGTATATACAGCTATACGGACCTGTGTGGCATGAAAAATCTGATGAGGACTATCTATTGCTCTTTTCTGTCCGGGTTAAACAGGATACGGCTGGGAATCTGGGCGGCAAAAATCCCGATAGACATGAGGATACATCCTGATAATTCCCGCAGAGTCATCGATTCACCGAGTATAAAGAATCCAGCAAGGGCACTGAAAATCATTTCACAGCTGAGAAGGAGTGAAGCTTCTGTAGGTGGCACGTGTTCCTGTCCGACAATCTGCAGGGTATAGCCGACACCGCTGGAAAAAATGCCGCAATAGAGGATGGGGATAGCCGATGCGGCAACGGCAGCCAGGGTCAGTGTTTCTCCCGCCAGGGGCATAGAAAGAAAGTTATAAATGCCACAGAATATGAATTGACCTAAAGCTAGGTAGACGCCGCGATAATAGCGGACGAAGCGATCGACAATGAGGATGTGGAGAGCCCAGAAGAGGACGCCGGCCAGTTCCAGCACGTCGCCGATATTAAGTGGCTGGCTGTCACTGTGGAAGGCCAACAGGTACAGGCCGGCCAGAGCGGTCAGGCATCCTGCTATATGGGACAGACGCAGGGGATTGCGCAGGAACAGTCCGAGAATCGGGACGACGACGATGTATAAAGCAGTAATGAAGCCGGCTTTGCCCGCTGTCGTATAAAACATGCCTATCTGCTGCAGTGATGCGCCGGCATACAATACGAACCCGAGGATGGCACAAGCAGCCGGGAGTGACAAGTAGGAAGGAGGCGTGTCAAAATCCGGTGCCTGTTTACGACTGATCCACCAGACGACGGGCACAATGGAAAGGGCTCCGACCCAGAAGCGAATGCCATTGAAGGCAAAGGCACCGATCGTATCGGTGCTTACCCGTTGGGCGACAAAGGCACAACCCCAGAAAAACGTGGCGGCTAACAAGAAAAAACGGTCTTTTATCATGGTTATCCATTCCTTTTGAAAAATTTACAATATACGTATTATACCATATAGCGGCGTATTTATTTACTATAATTCTGCAAGTAGTTTTGTTCATATACGCCTACTACAAGATGACATGACAGGTGTAAATCATCAATGTAAAGAAAATGTCAACGAATCATTGGCATGGGGCTGAAATTTGATGTATAATAAGGTCAATATGATTGGGAGGCGAGAATATTGTATACAAATGCTTTGTTGACTGATCTTTATCAGCTGACAATGATGCAGGGACTGTATTTCGAAGGCAAACACAATCAGGCCTGCGTGTTTGACCGGTATTACCGGCATAATCCATTTAATGGGGGTTATACGGTAGTAGCCGGACTGGAACATCTCATTGACTATGTCAAGAATATCCATTTCAGTGATGATGATCTGGCTTATTTGAAGAGTACGGGGATTTTCGAAGATACTTTTCTGGATTATCTAAAACGATTCCATTTTACGGGGAGCATTTATGCTATGCCAGAAGGGACTGTCGCATTTCCGCAGGAAGTATTACTGCGTGTAGAAACGACAAAAGATGAATCCCTTTTACTGGAAACGTGCATGTCTATGATCATGAATCACGAAAGCCTGATTGCGACCAAGGCCCGCCGTGTCCGCTGTGTTGCTGGTGATGATACCCTGATGGAATTCGGCCTGCGCCGTGCCCAGGGGGCTTCTGCCGGTGTGTATGGTGCACGGTCTGCCATGATTGGCGGATTCAATGGCACGAGCAATATGCTTTCGGGAGCTAAATTTGGCATGCCTGTCATGGGGACGATGGCCCATAGCTGGGTCATGAGTTTTCCGACTGAACTGGAAGCATTCCGCACGTATGCCAAACATTATCCCAACAGTCTTATCCTCCTGGCCGATACGTATAATACACTGAAACAAGGGGTTCCCGATGCTATTACGGTATTCCGGGAAATGAAGGAAGCGGGAACACTGCCTTCTTTCTATGGCATCCGTCTGGACAGTGGCGATCTGGCATACCTTTCTAAAGAAGCGCATAAAATGTTCGCAGCAGCGGGATTCCCTGATGCCGTCATTGCCGCTTCCAATGATCTTGATGAAAACCTGATTGCCGAACTGAAGCTCCAGGGATGTGCTATCAGCTCCTGGGGAGTAGGGACTAATCTCATTACCGCCAAGGACAGCCCGTCGATGGGTGGCGTGTTTAAGATGGCTGGCCAATATGAAGGTGACAAGTTCATACCTAAAATCAAGATGAGCGATAATGCTGAAAAAATTTCCAATCCGGGCCGCAAGAATGTACTGCGCATTTACGATAAAACGACGGGCAAGATGAAGGCCGATATCATCATTCTCGAAGGAGAAACGATTGATCCGTCCAAAGATCTGCGCCTTTCCAGTGATAAGACGCCCTGGCGCTCCCGTATCATTCCGGCTGGTTCCTTTACGGTAAGAACGATGCTGCAGCCGGTGTTCGTCAAAGGCGAACTCGTCTATACGCCGCCGACGTTGAAGGATATCATGGCATATGCAGACCAGGAAATTGATACTTTGTGGCCGGAATACAAGCGACTTGTCAATCCGGAAACTATGTGGGTACAGCGCAGCACGCGCCTCTCTGAACTGCGTCATCAGATTCTGACAGAAGAAGCTGCTCATTTTCAATAATTAGAATCTGGTTCAAAAGCGTACAAACGGGGATAAAATCTCTCTTTGTATGCTTTTTTTTCTCCTATCCCCTGTGATATAATAAATACGATTCTAATTTCTTTACCGGTGAGGTGATCATCAAATGTGGGGAACAATTATCGGTGATATAGCCGGTTCTGTTTATGAAATGCCCGTAGATGGGGCTGCTTCCATCAAGACAAAAGACTTCCCGTTCTGGGGAACAGGCTGCCGGTTTACCGATGACACGGTGACAACGGTGGCGGTCGGACAGGCACTGATGGAAAGCCGGATGAAAGGACAGGCGGTTACGCCTCTACTCTGTCGGTATCTCCGCTATTGGTGCCGCCGGTTTCCCGGCGTCGGGTACGGGCCGCGTTTTATCCATTGGTATGAAAGTGATGACATGGGGCCTTATGGAAGCTGGGCCAATGGAGCCGCTATGCGCGTCGCTCCGGCAGGATGGCTGGCAGATACTCTGGCAGAAGCACAATATCTGGCAGAACTGTCGGCCGTAGTTACGCATAATACGGAAGAAGCTATCCAGGGGGCTGTGGCTGTTTCGTCGGCGATTTATCTGGCCCGTGCGGGCATCCGGCGCGATGACATACGTGTGTATCTCCAAGACCACTTTTATCCACTGGACCGCAGCCTCAATGAGATACGCCGGGATTATGGGTTTACTTCGCGGACATCCCGGAGCGTACCCGAAGCCATCGAAGCATTTCTCGAAAGCAGCGATTATGAAGATGCCGTCCGCAATGCTATTTCCCTCGGGGGAGATACGGATACACAGGCCGCCATAGCCGGCAGTATGGCCGAAGCATATTATGGCATACCGGAAAGGATGTGCCAGAAAGCGACATCCTATTTGCCAGCAGACATTCATCAACAGGTTGAGCGGCTGTATGCCTATATACATAACAGAAAGAGGGGGCTATCATGATAGAACCAGAAATGAAAGAACGATATGAAAAATTACGCGCTATATTAAAAGAAATGGGAAGCGTCGTCATCGGCTTTTCCGGCGGCGTAGACAGTACATTTTTGTCCTATACGGCGCACGATGTATTGGGGGACCAGGCCCTCGCTGTAACCGCCGTTTCACCGACGCTGCCGGAAAGCGAAGAACGGGATGCCCGTGATATGGCTGCCAGCATTGGTATCCGTCATCTCGTCGTCCATTCGACGGAATTTTCTGATCCGGAGTTTGTAAAAAATCCTAAGAACCGCTGCTATATCTGCAAGAAAATCCGTTTTACTGCATTGGTAAATCTGGCAAAACAGGAGGGCTTTCACTGGGTTGTTGATGGAGGGAATGTCGATGACCTGGGCGATTTCCGGCCGGGGATGAAAGCTCTGGAAGAAATGGCTGATGCCGTCCGCAGTCCGATGATAGAAGCGGGAATTACCAAAGCCGATATCCGGGCACTTTCGCAGGAACTGGGCCTCAGGACCTGGAATAAACAGAGTGCCGCCTGCCTGGCCAGCCGCATTCCTTATGGTGTGGAACTGACACCGCAGCGCCTTTCCATGATTGATAAAGCAGAACAATACATTGCGCCCTATATCACAGGGTCGCTGCGCGTCCGCTATCACGGCGATGTAGCACGCATCGAGGTGAGAGAAGATGAAATCCCGGCTATCCTGGCTCACCGCAAGGATATCGTACAGGCTTTGCGCCGTTGTGGATTTACCTATGTGTCGCTCGATCTGGGCGGTTACGAAATGGGAAGTCTCAATGAAGTAATTGAAACAGATGAGGAAGATAAATGAAAGTAACGAAACAAATCAAACAGGAAATGCTGCAGCGGTTTCAAGATCAATATGGCATCATGAAACCGGCTCTCCATTATACGTCGCCCTTTGAACTGATGATAGCCGTCATCCTGTCAGCCCAGTGTACGGATGAACGGGTCAATAAAGTAACAGCAGAAATGTTTCCTGCATACAATACGCCAGAAAAAATACTGACACTGGGACTTGAAGGTCTGGAAGAAAAAATCCGTACCTGTGGGTTGTATCACAGCAAGGCAAAAAATATTCTGGCTAATTGTGCCATTCTTTGTGAACAATATCATGGAGAGGTACCGCACACATTTGATGAACTGGTCAAACTTCCCGGCGTGGGCCGCAAGACGGCCAACGTACTGGTAAGCATTTTATACGATACGCCGGCCATCGCCGTTGATACCCATGTATTCCGCGTGGCGAACCGGCTTCAGTTGGCCATTGGCAGTACGCCCCTTGAAGTGGAAAAAGGGCTTCAGAGGGCCATTCCCAAAGAGTGGTGGAGCCGGGCCCATCACTGGCTTATCTGGCATGGACGCCGTGTCTGCAAGGCGAGGAAACCACTTTGTGACCAGTGTTTCCTCCAAGATCTGTGCCCGGGAAAGGAACAGGGTAAATAAGATGAACCGGGACAGGCTATGGACCAGACTTGTTTCAGACACAGCGATTATGAAGGAGCGGGAACATGAACATAGACCGCCATCGCGTCATCCAGCGCTTTACAGCATACGTTCAGAAATTTGATCATACCGATGCCGGCGTCGTGCTCAAATATGAGCATTCCATGCGGGTGAGCCGGATTATAGAGGATATTGCCCGTGGTATATCGTTGTCTGACGGGGATGTAAATCTTGCCTGGTGCATAGGGGTGCTCCATGATATCGGGCGGTTTGAACAGCTCCGGGAATATCATACCTTCATTGATTACCGCTCTGTAGACCATGCAAAATATGGCGCAAAGTACTTATTCGGCGAAGGCCATATCCGGGATTTCCTGACTGATGCGTCCGAAGACGACGTAATCCGGCTGGCCGTGGGACTGCACAACGTCTTTCAGCTCCCCTGTGAGCTCACACCCCGGCAGAGGCAGTTCTGCCAGCTCATCCGGGATGCCGATAAGATTGACATTTTCCGTGTCTATGCAACGCATCTGGAGAAACCGGATAATGTCTGGCATACCGATTTGTCCCGGCTGAAAGAGCAGCCCATATCGAATGCTGTCATGGCACAGGCCCGAAGGATGCGGACTATCCGTACAGAAGACAAAAAGACCCGCATGGATTTTTATGCAGGCGTACTCTGCCTATATTTTGAACTGTCATATGCTGTAAGCCGGGAACTGGTAAAGGAACAGGGCTATTATGAAAAACTCCTCCAATTCCATTCCCGCAATCGGCAGACAGAAGCCCGGCTGGATGAAATCCGCAGTCTCGTAAAGTGCCTCGGAAATCAGCAGAATCAGGATGGTCTTTAAATAAATTTAAATTTTATTAGCGCATATCCCATTTACGTTATAAGAGGTGTATAATAGAATTCGTAATGATAAAATATTGGTAATTTTATCAGATAATAAAACTGATATAAGGAAAAGGGATATGATGAAGCTTTTAGTGACAGGTGGGGCTGGTTTTATTGGCTCCCACGTATTGGAAAAACTTCATGCTATGGTAGACAGGCAGGTCGTAGTCTTTGACAATTTGACGAGTGGTTCACCCGATAATGTACCGCCGGGTATGGAACTGGTACGGGGAGATGTACGGGATACGGATTCCCTTGAAAGTTTGTTTGCCAGCCATGATTTTGATGCAGTTATCCATCTGGCTGCACAGACATTAGTGCCGACTTCCGTTGCCAATCCCGTGATGGATCTTCAGGTTAATCTGGAAGGAATCCTGCATATTCTGGAATGTTGCCGGACCTACCATGTACATCACGTGCTGTTTTCTTCCAGTGCTGCTGTGTACGGGGATAATCCGCATGTTCCTCTGGTGGAAACGGAACGGCTTATGCCTTCTTCGCCGTATGGGATTACGAAGATGACGACAGAACAGTATCTGCGGGTCTATCATGAACTGTACGGCCTTGATGCGACGGTCTTCCGTTTTGCCAACGTGTATGGCGAACGTCAGGGAGAAAAAGGAGAGGGCGGCGTAGTCAGCATTTTCTGCAAGCTCCTGGCGATGGGCAAGGCCATTACGGTATACGGCGACGGCAGGCAGACCCGGGATTTTGTCTATGCCGGGGATATAGCCGATGCCATCATACAAGCGTTGCCGCTCAAAGGATTTCACACGTTCAATGTATCGACGGGAAAAGAAACGAGCATCAATGATTTGATCCGCTGCTTTGAAGACGCTATCGGACACTCTGCCGACGTGCACTACACTGAAGCGCGTACGGGAGACATCCTTCGTTCCGTGCTGAGTCATGATGCATTGAAACAGGCATTGGGCATTGTTCCGGCTATGGAACTTCCTGAAGGAATCAAAAAAACGTATGCCTGGTATCAGAGCCAGTAATCAGAATGGAAATAGAAATGAACGACGGAGGCTGTTCCCAGAGGATGGCTTCCGTTTTTTTGCTTTGATTCTTTGTTTTTTATCTGCTTTGGGATACAATAATATTATGTAGTAGAAGTATACGGCAGCTGCATAGGAGAAATGCAGCATGATTCCAGCCGGTATAAAGGAGTGAGTGGTGATGAATGAACGAGTAGTCGTACTAAATGGTGCCAAGATGAATTATGATGGAAAACTGGACTTTTCTGTCCTGTCGCCTGATACGATTGTCTATGATGACAGTCAGGCGGACGAAATTGTGGAACGGATTGACGGGGCGGCGGCCGTCATCACGAAGGAAATGCCCGTTCCGTCTGATATTATACAACGGTTTCCCGACAGCGTGAAACTCATCGTGGAAGCAGGGACGGGCTATAACAATATTGATATAGAGGCAGCAAGAGAAAAAGGGATTACCGTATGCAATATCCCGGCCTACAGCACACAGCGCGTGGCCCACACGGCCATTATGCTCCTCCTGAATCTGGCATCGTCCATGAGAGAGCAGATGGCTATGCTGGCAAAGGGAGACCGGCGCAACTTTACGGAACATCTCATGGTGCCCCATGGAGAAGTCAATGGAAAAATACTGGGCATTATTGGAGCCGGTCATATTGGCAGGGAAGTCATGAACATAGCCATCGTTCTCGGAATGGAAGTCGTCGTGTATACGCGTACGCCCCGGCCGGATGAAAATCACATTACCTATACGAATCTGGAAACGGTTCTCCGGACCTGCGACTATCTATCTATTCACTGCCCTCTGACGGACAAGACGCGTCATCTTATCGATAAGGACGCCATAGCACTGATGAAACCATCAGCCTGCATCATCAATACGGCCCGCGGTGCCATCATTGATGAACCGGCACTCATAGAAGCCCTGCAGGAGCATCGTCTGGCGGGGGCAGGACTGGATGTGCAGGAAACGGAGCCACCGGCAGCGGACAGCCCGCTTTATACGATGAACAATGTAATCCTCACACCTCATATGGGCTGGAAAGGCTTGGAAACGCGGCAGCGGCTGGTTCATATCATAGCCGATGACGTCCGTCATTTCTTCGATGGGAATCCTATCAATGTAGTTAGTCAATAAAATCGTTTCAGACAAGAACGTCGTTCCGGCGTTGAGGTCATAGAAAAATGCCTGCTTCTGACAAGACAGAAGCAGGCAGGGAGAACTGGATATGCAAGATCGTTGGAAAGTTTCGGTCCGGCTGGCATCGTTTCTGGCACTGGCGCTGGTATTGCAGAGCATCCGCCTAGTCGTACCGCTGCCGGGACCGGTAAATATGTTTTTTATTGGCAGTCTGCTCAATGCAGTCATGATTCTGTCTATCTGGCAGACTCGTTCGTACCGGGCCTGTATTATCGGTCTGATACTGCCTATGGGGGCATTTCTGCAGGGACAACTGCCACTGGTTTTCCTGATTCCTGTCATCGGTCTGGGCAATGCCTGCTTCATGGCCTGGGTATATCGCTTCCGCCGCAGCCGGGCTGCCCTTTTTGCCGGGCCGCTCGTGAAAGCGGGCATCCTCTATGGAGGTACAAACATCGTCCTCGCCATAGTGGCACTACCGGATGTAGTGGGTCAGACACTCAGCTTTATGATGAGCTGGCCTCAGATAGTAACGGGTTGTGTGGGAATCGTCCTGGCCGGTATCGTCTGGCGGCGGCTTTAGTATTTCATGGCTTCTTTTTTTGCCAGCTGGTCGCATCGTTCGTTCAGATCGACACCGGCGTGGCCTTTGACCCAGTGAAACGTTACGTGATGACTGCCATAGAGAGCGTCGAGAGCCATCCACAGTTCCCGGTTGAGTACGGGAGTCCCATCGGCCTTTTTCCAGCCCCGGCGCTTCCAGGCAGCCAGCCAGCGGGTGATGCCGTTCTTTAAATACTGGCTGTCCGTATAGAGAGCGACCCGTGAACCGGCCGGGGCCCACTGCAGGGCTTTGATTGCTGCTGTCAGTTCCATCCGGTTATTGGTCGTAGAAGGATGACCGCCAGATTGTTCGGAAACGGCCCCTGTGGCAATAGTACGGGCAACCATAGCCCAGCCGCCGGGACCGTCGGGATTTCTCAGGCAGGACCCGTCGGTATAAATGATGTAGTCCTGATCTGTATCTGCCGGCTGTTCCTGATGCAGCCGGGACTCCTTTTCCCTATGGAACAGGCGATGATCGGCGGGCTGTGCCGTATGGGAATCGGCACAGTCATCACCGGACAGCCAGCGCATCGCCTCTTCTGCACTGGTAAATCCTTTGAAACGGGCTCCGGCATAGCCGGTTACCTGTTTCTGGCATTCAGCCCAGGTAGTAAACAGCCCGGTCTGGCGGCCGTTTCGTACGGCATATATTTTTTTTGGCATAGAAACACCTCATTTCAGAATTATTATCGTACTGATTGTATCATGGAATGAACCGATTTAATAGAGAAAACCATAGAAAGGATGTTCGTACTATGAAATACAGGATGTCCCTCATGCGCTTTATTTTACTAATTTTTGGTTGTTTCTTTGTCCTGTCTGGAGTGCAGGCAGCGACCGTCATCAACAGCGATGGCTATTATAAAGATATCCGCCTTGCAGGAAAAGTACGGGTTGTCGATTCTTTTCCCGATATACGGGTACAGGTCGTGCAGAGCTTTCCTGATTTACGCGTTAAAGTTGTCGATTCGTTTCCTGATGACGTTGGCGAATGGCAGTTTGTAAGTTATGGGGAAGATTTTACTATCCAGTTTGTCGATTCGTTCCCAGATATCCGTATCCGTTTTGTCCATAGTTTTCCCGGAGTAGAATAATGGAGGTATATTATGACAGAAGAAGAAAAAATATTTTCAGGTCATATCTTTAACAACCGTTGTAGTGAACTGGTAGAAATCAAGCGGCGCACCCACCGGCTGTGCCGGGAATATAATCGCCTCGATGAGACTGACCCCGCAAGAACGGATATCATGCGTCAGGTCATGGGATCCATCGGCCGGATATTTTATTTTCAGGGACCGCTCCAGTTCAACTATGGCTGCCATACGTTTATCGGGGAAAATTTTTTTGCTAATTTCAATCTGGTCGTCATGGACGATGCCCGCATATTCATTGGTGATAACGTATGTATCGGCCCCAATGTATCACTTCTGGCAACGAATCATCCCCTTCTTCCTCAGGAACGGCTGGGCCTGAGTGAAGAAGGGCGGATGACTATGGCCGAATTTGCCGAGGATATCCATATCGGAAATAATGTCTGGATTGCTGCTAATGTAGCCGTCCTGGGCGGTGTTCATATCGGTGACAACGTGGTCGTCGGAGCCGGATCGGTCGTGACAAAGGATATTCCTGACAATTATCTGGCTTTTGGCGTTCCCTGCAAGCCCATCCGGCCCATTACAGTTGACGATTCCCAGGCCTGGCGCATCCTGCCGGAGGACCGGGAGTTTTTCCGGAACAATCTGAAATAGGCGGTACCTTTTGTGCCTGCCATCGAAATGGTATATAATAGATGCGTGTAACATAATGAAATAGTACAGGAGGAATTCGTATGGCATATATTTATCCCTTCCGCGGCCAGTGGCCGGATATTGATCCCGGCGCCTATCTGGCAGATAATGTAACGGTTGTCGGCAAGGTTACCATAAAAAAAGGAGCAAACCTGTGGCCTGGCGTCGTCGTCCGTGGTGATGATAACGAAATTATCATCGGTAAAGGCGTCAATATACAGGACAATACGATGATTCATGTGGATCCCGGCGATCCGCTCGTCCTGGACGATTATTGCATGGTTGGCCACAGTGCCGTCATCCATTGCAAACATATCGGCAGTGGTACACTGATTGGCATGGGTGCCATTTTACTGGCTAATGCCGATATCGGAGCAGAATGCATCATTGGGGCAGGAACCATGATTACGCAGAATAAAGTTATCCAGCCCCGTTCCATGGTGTATGGGACGCCCTTTAAATTCGTCCGGTCTCTGCGGCAGGAGGAAGTCGATGCCGTTCGTAAAGATATCTTGGAATACGAGGCGCTGGGGCAGGAATACAAGGCCATGCAGAAAACGATGCAGCAGAAAAAATAGGAGGGATTACTCATGTTTATGTATGAAATGCCGACCCGCCTGTATTTTGGCAAAGATTGTCTGAAGGGAGCAGGAAAGAATCTGAAGCAGCTGGGAAAAAAGGCACTGATCGTGACGGGACGCCATTCCGCAAAAATCAATGGGTCCCAGAAGGCCGTAACGGATGCACTGGAATCAGAGGGTGTAGCCTGGGTATTGTTTGACCAGATAGAAAACAATCCTTCTATCGACACCGTCCGCAGGGCCGCTGACTTTGGCAAATCCCAGCATGTCGATTTCGTTATCGGCATCGGTGGTGGTTCCCCTATGGATGCGGCGAAAGTCATAGCCCTTCTATGTACGAATGACCTGGATGATGCGGCGTTATTTACCGGTCCTTATGTCCGGCCGCTGCCTATCGTGACCGTTCCGACGACATCCGGAACGGGTAGTGAAGTGACGAAGGTTGGCGTGCTGACTAATCCCCATGCCGGGACGAAACAATCGGTCAATACACCCCTTATTTTCCCCGTACTGTCCTATGCGGATCCGTCCTTTACAGAAAGCGTCAGTACGACTGTGACTATGGATACGGCCGTTGATGCCCTATCCCATGCCATAGAAGGGTATATGTCGCGGAAATCGACTCCCATGAGTGACGTATGGGCAGAAGAAGCGATGCGCTTCCTCGGTCCCCATCTGACTGATCTGGAAGGAAATATCCCTTATGTCGTCCGAGAAGACCTGATGTACGGCGCGACGACTGCTGGTATGGTCATCGCCCAGACGGGAACGACTCTGGTACACGGCATGGGTTATCAGCTGACTTATTATAAAGGATTGTCCCATGGCCGGGCGAATGGCCTGTTATTGCCGGGGTATATGCGGCTCATGACAGAAACGATGGAAGATAAAGTGGAAAAAATCTGGGACATCCTGGGATTTTCCGGCCTGCAGGACTTTGCGGACTGCTTGCACAGTCTCATGCCGGAACGGGTTTCCCTTACGGAAGAGGAAATAGAAGAGTATGTCCGGCTGACGCTGCCTACGGGAGCAGTTGCGTCCACACCTTATGAAGTGAATGGTGAAGTCATTGCCCGTCTGTACCGGGAACTGGCCTGAACCAGACGGGTACCGTGAGTGCCGTACCGGGTAAAAACCGGCTCTGTGTGAAGAGGGATAGCTTCACACAGAGCCGGTTTTTATATACATGATAAGCCAGAACTAAGAAAATGCAATACAAGCATAATATTTTGAAATTATTGGCATAAAGGGATAGACAATTGCGAAAAAAAAGTATATCATACTGAGTATGTGATGGAAATAACATAAAAGGAATCGTTGCTCCTCCGTATTTCTGGCATGCAAGCAGAAAGGAAAGGACACTGTATCCGGTATACGGTGCCATCGTTAAATATTTTTGTAAATATTTAAATAAAGAGTCTACAAAACAGATATTATGTGATATAATGAACATAAAGCGTGAAACACCCGAGTACCTATCATTGATTTCAGCAGCTACCGTCATAACGGGTAGCTGTATGATATAATTAATAGCCCCAAATGGCATAGCCTGTACTATACTATTTCCTGGCTATGACTTTAATCAAAGGAGAGATGTAAAATGGGTTATATTCTTAACAAAGACCAGATGGACATCGTTAATTTGGCAAAAGACTATGCAGTAAAGAAAGTTATGCCGCTCGTACCGGAACTGGACAACGCTCCGGAACTGACACCGGAAACAGAAGAAGGCAAAAAACTTCTCGACCTCTATCAGGGTGCTGTTGACCTTGGTCTGACGACTCTGGAAATTCCGGAAGAATACGGCGGCCTTGGCCAGGACTACTACACTGTAGCCGCTGCATACGAAGAATTGTCCAAAGTTGATGCTGGCTTTGCTACAGCAGTAGCCGCTTCTTCCCTCGGCCTGAAACCGATCCTCCAGCACGGCAATGACGAACAGAAAAAACTCTATGCTGATTTCCTCAACGGCGAAAAGACGTCTGAAAAAGCTCCGGTACCGGGCTTCTGCGCATTCTGCTTAACCGAACCGGATGCTGGTTCTGATGCTTCCAACAGCAAGACGACAGCTAAAAAAGTTGGTGACGAATATATTATCGACGGCACGAAATGCTTCATCACCAACGGCGGCGTTGCTTCCGTTTACACCGTATTCGCTGTAACGGATAAGACGAAGGGCGTAAAAGGCATCTCTGCTTTCATCGTTGAACGTGACCGCGAAGGCGTTTCCATTGGCGCTGAAGAAAACAAGATGGGCATCCGCCTCTCCAACACGACAGAAGTTATCTTCCAGGACGTTCATATCCCGGCTGATCACCTCGTAGGCGAAGAAGGCAAAGGCTTCATCTATGCTATGCAGACACTGGACCTCGCCCGTCCTATGATTGGTGCCCTGGCAGTTGGTATTGCTCAGCGCGGTATCGACGAAGCTGTTAAATATGCTCAGGTTCGTCAGACATTCGGCAAGCCGATCATCAAACACGAAGCTATCGCTTTCAAACTGGCTGATATGGATATCCAGACAGAAGTTGGCCGTTCCTCCATCATCAACTTCCTCAACAAATACTATGACGAAAGAAAGAATGGCCGTTACAACTACTCCCGTGAAGCTGCTATCTGCAAATGCTTCTGCGGCGATATGTGCGTACAGGTAGCTCTCGATGCTATCCAGATCCTCGGCGGTTTCGGCTACAGCCGTGAATATCCGGTTGAAAAACTCGTTCGTGATGCTAAAATCATGCAGATCTATGAAGGCACCAACGAAGTACAGAGAATCGTTATCTCCGGCCAGATTACAAAGAAACACTAATTTCACAGGTCGTACAACGGTCACATGCTTTGGCATGTGGCCGTTTTTTTTCTGGGAGAACGTTGATGGCTCGAATAAAAGACATTGCTAAGGATAAAACAGAAGTGGTACAATAAAAGTCACGTATACAAGATAGTTGAGTATATTTCACTTCATAATATAGAGTTAGTTTGTCCAGGTATCTCTGCAGGATAGCTGGCATACGAAGGAGAATATAAGGAGGAATTATGGCAGAGTTACTGGCTCCGGCAGGTTCACTGGATACGGTACGGGCGGCAATCGACGCCGGTGCCGATGCGATTTATCTGGGTGGGAAAGGGTTTAATGCCCGCAAATTTGCTCACAATCTGAGCGATGAGGAAATGGCTCAGGCCGTGCGGATAGCCCATCTGATGGGCGTTAAGATTTATGTCACCGTAAATATTCTCGTGGCAGACACGGAACTATCTGATTTGACGGCCTATCTGAAAAAGCTGGATGATTTGTCTGTCGATGGCATCATCGTGCAGGACCTGGCTGTGGCGGAGATTGCCCGGCGCGTCGTACCAAAGCTGCCGCTTCACGGGAGCACCCAGATGACCGTATCCGATCTGAATGGCGTGCGTTTCCTGGAACGGCTCGGTTTTACCCAGGTCGTACTGGCGCGGGAACTGCCTCTTTCGGAAATCCGCTATATCTGTGCCCATGCTCACGCTGCCATTGAAGTTTTCATTCACGGCGCATCGTGCATGGCTTATTCCGGACAGTGCCTGATGAGCAGTTTTATCGGCGGCCGCAGCGGGAATCGCGGCGCCTGTGCCCAGCCGTGCCGCCTGCCGTATCAGCTGTATGACGGCGATGATCTCCTGACCGGAGAAGCGTCTTATATACTGAGCCTGAAAGACCTGAACAGTTCTTCTGAGATATATGAACTCCTGTCTGCCGGCGTTTCCTCCCTCAAAATTGAAGGGCGCATGAAAGGATGCGGTTACGTGCGTACCGTTGTGGGAGCCTATCGCAGCCTTTTGGATAGCTGGCATCAGCCTGCGACAGAGCAGAAACACTGTCTTCGTGAAGCGGAAGAACAGCTGAAACAGAGTTTCAACCGCACCTATCAGGCCGATTTTCTGAAGGATCATCTGGGCCGGCACACCATCACGGCAGGTATACCGGGAAACCGCGTGCCCAATACGGGAGGCGGAGATCCGGGACTAACCCGTCATATACCCGTCTACGGTCATGTAGATTGCACTGACCAGGGAAATTTGCGCCTGACCCTGTGGGACGAAGACGGCCATACGGCTGAAGCCGTCTCTTCTTTTCAGCCGGAACGGGCAACACGACGGCCGGCGACGCGTGACTGGGTCAAAGGGCAGCTGGAACGATTGGGTGACACCTGTTTTACTCTGGCAGATGCATCTGTCTGGAATGAATCGCACATGATTCCGGCCAGTATCCTGAATGAACTGCGCCGTCAGGCGGCAGACCGGCTAGAAGAGGATATCCTATCCGGTTATGATCGCCCCTCTGCGGGAAGGGCAGAAACGGATACGACTTTTGTAAGGGCGGCATCTATAGCGGATACGGCACCCTGTATTACCGTGCGTTGTGACTCGCCCGCTCAGGCCGAGGCGGCACTCAGGGCAGGAGCCGGCCGTATCATATATGGAGGAGAAACGTACGATCATCATTTCGTGACGGCAGAGGAATGGAAACGGGTATCGGCCCTGACCGCATCGTATGGCCGTGAATTATGGGCCGCGACGCCGCGGGTCCTGTGGCCCCGTCAGGTGGCTGCCGTGCGGACGGAACTCCGCCTGGCAGTAGAAGCGGGTATATCTGGAATCTATGCTGGCAATATGGGGATATTTCCGTTACTGGAATCAGAAGGACTGTCCCTTCCCTGCAGTGCCGACTGGTCACTCAATATTTTTAACAACCAGAGCGCCCAGGCCTACATTCATGTCGGATGTAGTGAACTGACTCTGTCTCCGGAACTGACATTGAGGCAGATTGGACGGATTATCCGGCAGGTACCCGTTTCCATAGAAGTATTGGCAGAAGGCCGGCTGGAAATGATGATTACCGAATTTTGCCAGGCGGCGGCCTGTCTCAGCAAAGAAGGGAAAGGGCATTGCAATGGTGCCTGTAGCGGCCGCCATCTGTCACTGGAAGACCGCCATGGCATGCATTTTCCTGTCGTGACTGACCCGTTCTGCCGCAATCATATCCTCAATAACCGTGATTTGGACATGGCTCCGTACTATAAGGATCTTCGGGCAGCCCATATCAGCCGGCTGCGTATCGAAGGCCGGGGCCGCAGTGCAGACTGGGTATCGGTGCAGACAGCCCGATACGTACGATTATGGGAAGGCCGGGAAACAATGCTTCTGGGGAAAGAAGACCAGCATGTCACGCGGGGGCATTTCTTCCATGGCATTATATAAGAAATAAAGATAGCGATTAGTAAACGAAATAAAAGGAGTTTTACCCTATATGAATAAACGTAGTATGCGGATTTTGGGATTTTATCAGGTGCAGAACCAGCTCGTCAGGCTGGCTCCGTCACGTCTTTCCAAGGAAATAGCCCGCCGTCTGCGTCCTGAATCCGATGCAGATGTAGTGGAAGCGCGCCTGGCTGATACGGAAGAAGCCTGGCACTGTTTGCAGCGGGAAGCCTCTGTGCCCTTCGGAGGAATCACCGATATCCGTCCGGCATTGGAAAAGGCAAAGCGCGATGTGACACTCGACGGGCAGGACTGCATTGATATCTGGCACAATGCCCAGCGGTACGGAGAAATCAGGGTGTATTTTGCGGAAAAAGAAGGCGATTATCCACGTCTGTCCGGTCAGGCCTCCCACATCGGCGATTTTTCCCTCATCATTCACAAAATCGCCCAGGTATTCGACCAGAACCACCAGATCCGCGACAATGCGTCTGTCGAGCTTTTGCGCCTGAGAACGCGGATTTCTGAATTGGAACGGCAGACGAAACGGTACGTCCACAATGTACTCCAAAATAAAGAATATCAGAAGTATTTCCAGGATGCCCTGGTAACGGTCCGCAACAACCGCTACGTCATTCCTGTCAAGCAGGAATACCGTCATGCCTTCCCCGGCATTGTCCACGATACCTCCGCCAGCGGGGCTACATTGTATATTGAACCCATGGCCATCGTCAACGCCAATAACGATCTGCAGGCGGCCCGTATCGCAGAAACGAGGGAAATCGAAAAAATTTTCCGCCGCCTGACGGCCCTTATCGCCGGAGATTATGAAAATCTCTACGACAGTACCTATGCCGTAGGAAAGCTGGAATTTATCTTTGCCAAGGCACAGCTGGCTCTTTCTATGAAAGCGACGCGGCCGGTTATTTCCAAAAGGCGGATGGTAAAACTCATCCAGGCCCGTCATCCTCTAATTGATGCGGTCAAGGTCGTACCCAATACAATTGTCATAGGGGGAGAATACCGCATACTCCTTATTACGGGATCCAATACGGGCGGCAAGACCGTTTCCATGAAGACCTTGGGCCTTCTGGCACTCATGCATCAGTCCGGATTGTTCCTGCCCGTCATGGAGGGGTCGGAATTGCCCATATTCCGCGACATTTTTTCCGATATTGGTGACGAACAGGATATTTCCCAGAATCTCAGTACCTTTTCCAGCCACATGAAGCAGCTCATTTATATCCTGAAACACTGTGGTCCCGACGATCTGATCCTGGCAGATGAACTGGGATCTGGCACGGATCCTGCTGAAGGCAGTGCTATTGCCATCGCCATCCTCAAGAATTTGTACACCAAGGGCTCTTATGTCATGGTGACGACCCACTATAATGATTTGAAAAACTTTGCCTATAATACGCCGGGCATCGAAAATGGCCATGTGGAATTCGATGTGAATACACTGAAACCGACGTACAAGCTGCGCATTGGTTCGGCAGGCAGTTCCCATGCCTTCAGCATCAGTGAACGGCTGGGCATGCCCAAAGAGATTCTCGACGAAGCGAAAGAACTGCGCAGCAGGGCTCAGGACGTCGATATGGAAGCCATCCTGACCAAACTAAATGCCCAGTCCAAACGCATGGATGAAGAAGAACAGGAACTAGAGGCGAAACTGGCCAGCGCGCGCCAGATAGAAGAGGCACTGCGCAGGGAAAAAGAAAAAGTCACTTCCAAGCGGCAGGATATTATCGATTCCAGCCGGCGTCAGGCCGTCGATATGAAACGCAATCTGCGGCTGGAGGCAGAAAAAATCATCCGGGAGTTAAAAGCCCAGTCGAAAGAATCGTTGAGTGAAAAGGAACGGATGAAGGCCATCGAACAGGCCCGCCGCGCCATCCAGCAGATTTCCCTGCCCGAAGCAGAAAAGCCGCACCGCGATCCCATCGACCCGGCCCAGCTCAAAACGGGCCAGCAGGTCTATATCAATTCTCTCGACGGGCTGGGAACAGTAGAAAAAATCCACGGCAAGAAGGTGACCGTATCGGTGCGCGGCATGACCGTCCGCGTCAAGATACAGGACATCAGTGCCCCTTATTTGTCAGAAATTAAGAAAGAAAAGCAGGAAGAGAAACGGGAACAGAGCCGTTCGTCCTTCCGGCCAATCCGGACCGGTCCTGTTGCGACAGAGCTCAACATTATTGGCAAGACCGGACCCGAAGCCATCCCCGAAATCGAACGGTTCCTCGATCAGGCACTGGCTGCCGGATTCAGTCCGGTCCGCATCATCCATGGCAAAGGCAGCGGTGCCCTGCGAAGAGCCGTCCACGCCTTCCTGGATGAACAGCCCTTTGTCAGACAGTACAAACTCGACGATGCCCAAAATGGCGGAGACGGTGTCACCTTAGTATATTTTTAGCATAGTAAAAAGACGCGGAATTACGTTGTAATGACTGTTTCCGCGTCTTTTTACTATTTACAAATATTTATACAGGCGATGAAATATAGTCATGGATTTTGGCGTTGTTATATGATAAAATAGGTCCACAAAGGGATATTTTTTATGTTTTCTCGTAAAATGGGAAAATATAGTAAGAAATGGAGGAAAGTATATGAATTTATTACGTCGTAAATCATTCGACGACTTGCTGGCCCATACGCAGGAGAAAAAGTTGACCAAGGCATTGGGCGCCTTTGACATCACCCTTATGGGGCTGGGTATCATCATCGGAACGGGGATTTTTGTCCTGACGGGTATTGGAGCGGCCAAATATGCCGGCCCTGGACTCATGCTGTCTTTTGTATTCGCGGCCATTACCTGCGCCTTTGTCTGTCTGGCCTATTCCGAACTGGCATCGTTTCTTCCCGTATCGGGGAGCTCGTATACGTACGCCTACGCATCGCTGGGTGAAATATTCGGCTGGTGGGTCGGCTGGAGCCTGATTCTGGAATATTCCGTCGGAGCCAGTGCCGTAGCCGGTGGCTGGTCTGCCTATTTTGTCGGCATCCTTCATTCCTGCGGTATTGACCTGCCCAAGGCACTGACCAGCGTACCCGCTGATGGTGGTATCATCAATCTGCCGGCTGTGCTCATCGTCCTTTTGGCAACGGCCCTTCTCGTCGTCGGTGTCCGGGAAAGTGCCAGGGTCAATCGGATTCTCGTCTTTGTCAAAATCGGCACGATTTTCCTGTTCTTATTCCTGGCAGCGCCGCACATTGAGCCGGCCAACTGGCAGCCCTTCCTGCCCTTTGGCATGCAGGGCGTATTTGCCGGCACAGCCGTGCTGTTTTTTGCCTACCTTGGCTTTGACGCCTTATCTACGGCAGCAGAAGAAACGAAGAATCCGAAACGGGATATGCCAATCGGAATCATTCTGGCCCTGGCCATCTGCACCATCCTGTACATTGCCGTCTGTGCGGCCATGACCGGCGTCGTACCATATCCGATGCTGGATACGGCGGCTCCTGCTTCGTATGTCCTCGAATACATCGGCCTGCATCTGGGGTCGGCTATCGTCGGTACGGGCGCTATCTGTGGCCTTTCCACAGTCGTCCTTGGCATGCTCTTTGCCCAGAGCCGTGCTCTCTATTCTATGAGCCGGGACGGCCTCATGCCTATGAGTCTCTACAAAGTGCATCCGAAATTCCATACGCCTTATATCATTCAGATCATCATAGGCATAGTCGTCGCCTGTATCACGGGATTCACACCCATACACATCGTAGCGGAAACGTGCAGTGCCGGAACGATTTTTGCCTTCCTCTGCTCCTGCGTGGGCATTCTCATCCTGCGCCGCGTCTATCCCGACAAGCCGCGCGGATTCCGCTGTCCGGCCGTGCACATCATTGCTCCCCTGGGATTTATCTGCTGTGCCTTCATCTTCTCGGAATTATCTCCCCATACGCTCCTCCTCTTTGGCGGATGGTCTGTACTGGGACTGCTGATTTACCTCGTATATGGCAACCGTCATAGCGTATTGCAGAAAGAGGAAGCAGGAAAATAGGTGTGTTTACATCTACCATTATCGTCTTTATACTAAAAAACAGCTGCATTACATTCTGTGTAACGCAGCTGCTTTTGTCTATCTGGTATATCCCGGGCCCGGTTGGGTCAGAGTTTTATCTTTGAAAAGACTTCGCCAATGGAATCGTGGAGTACCAGGTCGGCCGTATGGTCCATATCGGTGCTTGATTTGTTGATGAGTACCAGTTTGTGGCCGTGATAGTAACGCACGAGGCCGGCGGCCGGATAGACAACCAGGCTGGTACCGCCGATGATGAGCATATCGGCATGACTGATGTAGTACAGCGATTGTTCGATGACATCATTGTCGAGGCCTTCTTCGTAAAGAACGACATCGGGCTTGATGGTACCGCCGCAGGCATCGCATTTAGGAATACCTGTCGTCTGCCTGATATATTCGGCATCGAAGAATTTATGACAGTGCTGGCAGAAATTGCGGTGGATACTGCCGTGCAGTTCCAGAACATTTTTGCTGCCGCCTTTCTGATGCAGTCCGTCAATATTCTGGGTAATGACAGCCTTCAGCTTGCTTGCCTGTTCTAGTTCGGCCAGCTTCTTGTGAGCCATATTAGGCTGGGCCGAAAGAGACGCATTCAGGATTTTATCCCGGTAGAACCGATAGAATTCGTCTGTATGCTGTTCGTAAAACGTATGGGAGAGCATCGTTTCAGGGGGATATTTGTAGTGTTGGTTATAGAGTCCGTCTTTACTGCGGAAATCAGGAATGCCGCTTTCCGTAGAAACGCCGGCACCGCCAAAGAATACAATATTGTCCGAATCATGGACCATCTGGAGAAACGTATCAATAGCAGACATGAGGACCGCTCCTTTCCAAACGCGAAAAACTACTTCTGAACTAATCTATATATCAAAATGAGTGTTTAGCAGCGAAATACCTGACCCGGTGCGGAACACCTTATCCCGGAAGGTGCGGATGGCGTCTGCATCCAGCTGATCTTCGTAGGCGTTGACCAGAAAATCCGCTTCCAAAAGTATCTGATAATCGGGGCCGTCGATGCCCGTATAGGTGTGATGATGGCCGATGAGCCAGCAGACGCGGTCGGTAAAAGACGAAGAAGAAGAGAAGGGTTCCAACAGCTTGCGGGCGATAGCCGGCCCTTCCAATTCCTGATATTTGCCGGACGAACTGCCATATTTTTCTTCTGCCGCGTGGATGCCGATATCGTGGAGTACGGCTGCCGTTACCAGGATTTCCTGCGTATCCGGAGCGAGGTGTTCCAGCTGACCAATCAAATCGGCGTAGGCGTAGACTTTGAGGAAATGCTGGATACGCCGGGGATCGCCATGGTCGTAGGCAACAGCTGCTTCTATTAGTTTGGGAATGTTCACATATATGCCACCTTTCTCAGAATCTGTCTATCGCTTTTATTATACACTATTTTCGGCTGGATAGGCGGTACAGCCGGCAAAAGGATTGTATTTTTTAGCATCAGAACTAACAGGCCCGGCAGCAATCTCATGGGAGTTGCCACCGGGCCTGTTGCCGGTCACTGTTTTCCTTCTGGCAGGATGTTTGCCAGGACGACGTGGTATCGTTCGTTATATTTTTTGATGGATGCATTGATTTTTTTACGGATGGCGATGATGTTTTCTTCGGAGTATTCTTCCGGCGGGATATGGAGGTCGCAGATGATATTCGGATGGCGCGCACCGGCAGTGAAGCGGAGATTATCCGTATGATACTGGGGATATTCCGTCTGGATCAACGTGTCGATATCGTGGCGCATGGCCGAAATGATTTTCTCATCCGTGCAGAGCGGATCCATGTGAACATTGATATTGATCTGGAATTTCTCTTTCAGAATATCCTCCAGTTCATCGACAGCCGAATGGACTTCTACGATATCGGACGTATCAGGCACTTCCACGTGGATGGAAGCATAGGTACGACCGGGGCCGTAGTCGTGGATTTTCAGGTCATGGACACCGACGACATAGGGGCAGTGCAGGGCACAGTCGGTAATTTCCCGTACCAGTTCCGGGTCTGGTGCCTTGCCGAGGAGAATGTTGATGACTTCCTTTGCCAGGCTGCCACCGGAATAGAGAATGAGCAGTCCGATGAGCGTACCGGCAGCGGCATCGATGGGCAGAGTCGTAAACTGCTGGGCAATGGTGGCCAGCAGGACACCCGTCGTGGCGATGGCGTCGTTGATGCTGTCGGATGCAGTCGCCTCATTGACACTGGAGTGAATCTGCCTGGCAATATAGCGGTTATACAGGCACATCCATCCTTTGACGGCAATGGATGCGACGAGGATGATGACTCCCCACAACGAGAAATCCAATGTTTCCGGTTCAAAGAATTTCGTAACCGATGCTTCACAGAGCTTATACCCGACGATGAGAATCAGGATGGCAATAGTAAGGGATGCCAGGTATTCAAACCGCCCGTGACCAAAGGGGTGGTCTTCGTCAGGAGGACGATTGCTCAGCTTGGCGCTTATTATAGAAATAAAAGACGATCCCATATCGCTCAGGTTGTTGAAGGCATCGGAAATGATGGCGATGCTGCCACTGGTCATGCCGACGAGAAACTTCCCGATGAACAGGAAGAGATTGCAGATAATACCCAGGATGCCGCCGACGATGCTGTACTGCTCGCGGACCTTTTTGTCAGTTGTATTGCTGTAATTCTTTACAGTATGACGGATGATATATTCAATCATACGTATCGCCTCTTTGGTATTCTCAAGATTGGTATCATTGTAGCATGAAAAGAATGGGTTGTGTAGAGATAGATTGAAAAAGGTGAATTTATGAACTGGAACGGGGCCTGAACATCTGACGGGGTATCTGTATATAACGTACTGAAATTGAAAAATATAAAATATATTGTCCTGTTTTTGCTATCTCAGTTTGACAAATGTTGTAGAATTTTGTAGTATAAAAGGGCACAGTGATTGATATGTGTCTGTGAATTTGTACGGTGGAGGGTTCAATCGATATGAGTTTACAATATGTAAAAGGCAGTTATATGGATGAAGTCATGTACGGTGACAAGCCTGTATTATTTACGCTGGAAGGTCTCGGTGAAGACCAGAAGGAAGAAGCCGAACGGTATAGCAAAGAAATATGGGACTGGATTCATCAGCATCATGTCCGTGTATTGGCCCATGCACCGCTCATTGCCAATTTTAAGAATAAGAAATGGCGGTCCGACGGGGAACCGGAAATTTCCGCTGAAGAAATCCGGGGATATCTGAAACATATCAACTCCGTCTATGTCACCTATCGTGGCGGGTTCGACATTTTCTTTGACACGAATGAGCTGTTCCAGGAACGATCCATCGTCGTGCGGGTTGGGAAAAATTTTGTTTTTGAAGGATTCAGTCTTTTATAAGACATTGTAGAAAATACGGTTCTATGTTACAATAATACCAGTTATAATTATGAGAGGTGAATATCATGGCAAAACACATCATTACTATTAATACAGAATCTATCCAGAAGACGGCGCAGCACGCTGGCTGCAGCGAATGCCAGACATCCTGCCAGTCCGCTTGCAAGACATCCTGCACGGTAGGCAATCAGGTCTGCACAAAATAAGGTTGAACACTGAGGGGACACCCTTTACCGGAAGGTAAAGGGTATTCTTTTTGTATGGAGGAACTATGTCTGAACAAATTAATCCGATGATCCATAAATATTGCCAGAACGGAACGTACATGCTGCTCGACGTCAATAGCGGCATCATCAATGTCATCGACAAGGTGACTTACGATATCCTCGACATTTATGACGGCACGAATAAAAACGCCGTCTATGAAGGACTGGGGACGACGTATTCCCGGAGTGAACTAGATGAATCTCTTTCCGAACTGGATGAACTGATAGAAAAAGAAATGCTCTTCGCACCCATGTGTGATAATTTTAAAGTCGTGGCTGAGGAAGAACCGGTCATCAAATCGTTGTGCCTCAATATTGCCCACGACTGCAATCTGCGCTGCAAATACTGTTTTGCATCCCAGGGTGATTATGACACGCATAAACGGGAACTCATGAGCTTCGACGTGGCAAAACGGGCCGTCGATCTGCTTATTAAAAGCACAGAAGGCAAGCGGCAGCACTGTGAAATCGATTTCTTTGGCGGCGAACCGCTTATGAATTTCGATGTAGTGAAACAGACTATTGAATATATCCGCGAACAGGAAAAAATCCACGATAAGGTATTTAAGCTGTCGCTCACGACGAATGGTATGCTCCTGGATCCGGCCAAAGTGAAATACCTGACCGACCAGCATATCAGTCTTATCCTGAGCCTCGATGGCCGTCCGGAAGTCCACAACCGCATGCGTCCCGATGCAGGCGGTCACGGCTCGTACGACACATGTGCCCGGAATCAGGTTTATGCAGCCAAACACCGCAATGGCGAAGAATATTACGTGCGCGGTACGTATACCAAATATAATCTGGATTTTACAGAAGATGTCCGGCATATGGCGGATCTGGGTTTTGAAGGTCTTTCCATGGAACCTGTCGTAGGCGACGATTTATCCTATGCCATTACGGACGACGATCTTCCCAGGATTTTTGATGAATACGACCGCCTTACGGATTTTTATCTTCAGCGTTATGATGAAGGTCGTCCGTTCGTTTATTATCATTTTATTATGGATTTGTACCGCGGCCCCTGCATCGCCAAACGGCTGCGCGGCTGTGGTGCCGGTCACGAATACATGTGTGTCGTCCCCAATGGTGACATCTATCCCTGCCATCAGTTCGTAGGCCAGGACGGTTATGTCATCGGCAACGTCTACGATGGCGTGACGAATGATACTATTCCGGCCCTGTTTCGCGATATGCATGTCCTCAATAAACCGGAGTGTTGCAAGTGCTGGGCCAAGTTTTTCTGCAGTGGCGGATGTCATGCCAACAATATCAAATATGGCGGCAACATCCAGACGCCGTACGAACTGAGCTGCCGCATCCAGAAGAAGCGCATCGAATGCGCCATGTATATTCAGGCGAAACTGGCCATGAAGCGGCAGGAAGCTGCACAGGAGTGATGATATGGTCCGCAAGATAAACATATTTCTCTGGCTTGTCGTATTCTTTTATCTGATTTACGCGCTGGTCATGGAAGGGCCGACGGCCAAGATGATCGGTCTGCTGGTGCTGGCAGTTCTTGCCGTCCTGGCTCAGATCATCGGATGGCGTCGGAAAAAGAAATAAGTAGACGGGGCTGTGATGGCAGCTCCGTTTTCTTGCTGGACATAGTTTTTTTCCAAATTGCATGATAAAATGCACCAAAAGAGTTGACTTTAATTCCGTATTGGAGTAATCTTATGTGTAGCTAAACAGTATACATTACAAATTAGCTCTGACACGGTTCAAGAAGTTTCATAGGAGTGATACAACATGAGCGAATTACTGAGAGTAGAAGGATTACACATCGCCGTAGAAGGCAAAGAAATCCTGAAAGGTCTCGATTTAACAATTAATACAGGAGAAACCCACGTTATCATGGGTTCCAATGGCGCCGGCAAATCGACGCTTTTCAATGCGATTATGGGCAATCCGAAATACGTCGTAACAGCAGGAAAGATTTTCTTTGAAGGAAATGATATTACTGATGCCCCCGTCAATGAACGAGCTAAGGCCGGTATTTTTATGGCATTTCAGCAGCCTATCGCTGTACAGGGTATTTCTGTTGAAAATTTCATCCGTAATGCCAAGAGCACCGTTTCCGGCCAGCAGCAGCGCATCATGCCGTTCCGTAGAAAACTGCATGCCCAGATGGATCAGCTGAAAATGGATAAATCCTATGCCGAACGGTATGTCAATGACGGCTTTTCCGGCGGCGAACGGAAGAAGACGGAAATCCTGCAGATGTGCATGCTCGAACCCAAGCTGACTATGCTCGATGAAATCGATTCGGGCCTCGACGTCGATGCCGTCCGCATCGTTTCGGAAACGGTATCCCAGTATCATAACGAAAACAATTCTATCCTGGTCATTACTCATCATAGTGAAATCCTGCAGCATCTCAAACCGGATTTCGTTCACGTCCTCATCAACGGCCGCATTGTCAAGAGTGGCGACGCCTCGCTCATCCAGACCATTGAAGCCAACGGGTACGAATCATTCAGAGGACAGGCTGAATAGGAGGTAGGACTATGGCTGATGAAAAAGAAAAGCTGGTCGAAGAACGGGAAGAAAAACTGAATGCAGAACGTCAGAAAATCGATACCTTCTCCGATTTCGGCAATATGTATAATTTTAAAAAGGATTTCAACTATTCCTATAAGACGGAAGCGGGTCTTACGGAAGATATCGTCCGTGAAATCTCGGAAAAGAAACACGAACCGCAGTGGATGCTCGATTTCCGTCTTAAATCACTCGATATTTTTAACCACATGGAATATCCCGACTGGGGTCCGGATATCAGTGAACTCGATATGGACAATATCGTCACTTACGTCCGCCCGAACGCTCAGATGAAAGCCGACTGGAATGACGTTCCCGACGATATCAAAGATACGTTCGACCGCCTGGGCATCCCCGAAGCGGAGAAGACATCCCTGGCCGGCGTCGGCGCCCAGTACGACTCGGAAGTCGTCTACCACAGCATCCAGGACGAACTGGTGCAGCAGGGCGTCGTCTATACGGATTTTGATTCGGCACTGGAAAAGTACGAAGATATCGTCAAGGCCCATTTCATGAAACTCGTGCCGCCGACGGATCATAAATTCGCTGCCCTCCACGGCGCCGTCTGGTCTGGTGGCTCCTTCGTCTACGTACCGGCCGGTGTCGATGTGTCCATTCCCCTGCAGAGCTATTTCCGTCTCAATGCACCGGGAGCAGGCCAGTTCGAACACACCATGATCATCGTCGAAAAAGGTGCCAAAGTCCACTTCATCGAAGGCTGTTCGGCACCGAAATACAACGTGGCCAACCTCCATGCCGGCTGCGTCGAACTCTTCATCGGTGACGATGCTACGCTGACCTATTCGACAATCGAAAACTGGTCCAAAAATATGTACAACCTCAATACGAAACGGGCCATTGTCGGCAAGAACGGGACCATCAACTGGGTCACCGGTTCCTTTGGATCCCATACGTCCTGTCTCTATCCTATGAGTATCCTCCAGGGAGAAGGGGCACACTGCGAATTCACGGGCGTAACCTTTGCCGGTAAGGGACAATATCTAGATACGGGTTCCAAGGTCGTCCACAATGCGCCTCATACGTCGAGCAACATCAATTCCAAATCCATCAGCAAGAGCGGCGGTGTCTGCATTTACCGAGGCAGCGTCGTCATCAATCCCAAGGCAGAAGGAGCCAAGGCCAACGTCAGCTGTGAATCGCTCATGCTGGATGAACAGTCCCAGTCTGATACGATCCCGGCTATCGTCGTCAAGAACGACAACATCGACCTGGGCCATGAAGCCTCTATCGGCCGTATTTCCGACGAAGCGATTTTCTATCTCATGAGCCGCGGCCTCAGCGAAGATGAAGCCCGGGCCATGCTCGTACGGGGATTCGTAGAACCGGTTTCCAAGGCACTGCCATTAGAATATGCCGTTGAAATGAATAACCTGATTAACCTCGAACTCAAAGGTTCGTTGAAATAAGGGAGGAGGAGAAGAATGGCAAAAGATAAAGTAGTCGTACAATATAATCAGCTTCCGCGTCCTACCTTCCGCTGGATGAAAGTCAATCACCTCGATTTAGAACCACTGGCACAGAAATCCGTGCCCTCCTATACACCGGCTGAACGTCATACCGGCGATGCTGCCGTATCCTTTTATACGGGCCGGCAGGTACCGGATTTGGGGGACTTCCAGGGATCCAATGAAAAAGACCTGAACAAGGCCCTCGATGAAAGCAATACTGGCTGTGCCGTAACGGTCGGTGAAGGCCAGAAAGGTGCCGTATGGCTTGACTATACGGTCAGTGCTGCCGTCCCGCAGATTACGGGCCAGCTCACCATTCAGGCCGGAGATCACAGCGACCTCACCGTATACCTGATTTTTGACGGCGATGCAGCCGGTGGATATGTTAATTTCCTGACCTATGTCAAGACAGGCGAACAGGCTCACGTCAAAATCAGCAAAGTACAGCTCCACGGCCATCACGTCCGCCATGTGGAACACCGCTATGCCGATGCCGGTAAGGAAAGCACAATCGATTATGTCAGTGCGGAAATCGGTGCCAAGGCGGCTATCGTCTACTATAAGACAGACCTGATGCACGATGAAAGCAATTTCAACAGTCAGGCCATGTATCTGGGAAATGATGACCAGATTGTCGATTTTTCCTACTGGGTACCGACAAAAGGCGTCAAGACCAATACGGATATCGTGACGACGGGGGCTCTCCTCGATACGTCGAAGAAATACTTCCGCGGCACTATTGATTTCCTCCGCGGTGGCAAAAAGGCCGTCGGGTCCGAATCGGATACATGCATCCTTTTGAGCCCCAACGTCCATTCCATTTCGGTTCCCTTGCTGTTGTGCAAGGAAGATGACGTCGTCGGCAATCATGCATCCAGTGCCGGCCAGATCGATAAGGACAAGCTGTTCTACCTCATGAGCCGCGGCTTCAATGAAGCAGGAGCCCAGCTGATCATCGTCGAATCCAATATCCGCCCGGTCATCGATAAACTGGGTGATACTGATTTAGAAAATAAAGTTCTGCAGGCTGTACGGGAAAAGATGCAGTTCTGCTATAAGAAAGGTGATTGCCATGCTAAATGTACGCAAAGATTTCCCCATCTTGACTAAAGTCCACAATGGTCATCAGATTGTTTATTTTGACAATGCGGCAACGACGCAGAAGCCCTATCAGGTCATTCATGCCATCGTGGATCTCCTGGAACATCACAATGGCAATCCCCATCGCGGTGCCCATATCCTGAGCATCGAAGCCGGTGAAGTCTATGATGAAGCCCGCGAAGCCGTACGGCGCTTCATCAATGCCGCATCGAGTGAAGAAGTCGTCTTCGTGCGCAATACGACGGAAGCCCTGAACCTCATTGCCCGCAGCTACGCCGAACCGAAACTGAAAAAAGGCGATAAAATCGTCATTCCTATTTCGGAACATCATTCCAATCTGGTTACCTGGCAGCGCGTCTGCCAGAAGACCGGAGCTGAACTGGTCTATATGTATCTCGACAAGGAAGGCCATTTTACGGAAGAAGACCTGGCTAAGATCGATGACAAGACGAAAATCGTTTCCTTTGCCGCCGTCAGCAATGTCTTTGGCATGAAACGGCCTGTAAAGGACATCGTGGCCAGAGCTCATGCCGTAGGAGCCATTGCCATCGTCGATGGCGCCCAGTCCACGCCTCATATGAAGACGGACGTACAGGACCTGGATTGTGATTTCTTCGTATTCTCCGGCCACAAGATGTGCGGCTCGGCCAGCACGGGTGTACTCTATGGCAAGAAAGCCATCCTGGAAGGAATGGAACCGTTCCTCCTGGGCGGCGATATGATCGAATACGTTCAGGAACAGTCCACGACGTTCAATGAACTGCCCTTTAAATTCGAAGCCGGCTCCCAGAACGTAGAAGGTGCCGTCGCCCTCCACGCCGCTATCGATTATCTGGAAGACATCGGCATGGACAATATCGAATCCCATGAATACGAACTGACGAAACACTGCCTGGAAGGGATGAAGAAGATTCCCCATATCCACATTATCGGCAGCACCGATCCGGAAGAAAAGACGGGCGTCATTACTTTTACCATCGACGGTGTCCATCCTCATGATGCGGCTACCATCCTCGACAGCTTCGGCATTGCCATCCGTTCGGGCCACCATTGTGCCCAGCCGCTCGGTGCTCATCTCGGCGTAGAAGCGTCCAACCGCGCCAGCTTCTATATCTACAATACCCTCGAAGAAGTGGATTACTTCCTTGAAAAACTGCCTCTCGTCCGCAAGCAGATGGGCTTCAACGATTAAGGAGATAAAAAGTCATGGAAAATATGAATGAATTGTATTCCGACATCATCCTGGAACACAACCAGTGTCAGGAAAACAAGCATCCCCTCGATGGTGCCAACCTCAGCGAACACGGCCATAACCCGAGCTGTGGCGACGATATTACCCTGCAGGCTGATATTCAGGACGGGGTCATCAAAGATGCCGCCTATACAGGCCATGGCTGTGCCATCAGCCAGGCTTCGGCTGATATCATGATTGACCTCATCAAGGGCAAGACCGTCGAAGAAGCGCTGCGCCTGGTCAACCTCTTCCTGGAAATGATCAAGCGGGAAGTGACTGACGATGACAAGCTGGAAGAACTGGAAGATGCTATTGCCCTCAAGAATATTTCCAACATGCCGGCCCGTGTCAAGTGCGCCGTCCTGGCATGGCATACGCTGAAAGATGCCCTGGAACGGGAAGAAAAGTAGTGGCTAGCAGTCCGCAGGCCGTGATTAGTGGCCAGTGATTCGTGGCTAGCGGCTAGCATTTAGCAGTCAGCGGCTGACTGTTAGCAGTGCTGTATATGAAAAACAGGCTGTTCCATTAAGCAAATTTGCTTAATGGAACAGCCTGTTTTGGCATTTACGTGATAAGTCAGACAGCCAGTATCAAACGTCAAACATCAAATATCCATCATTTCTGCATGGCATCTCCAGTGTCCCGGCTTCCTTTCCACTGGAGGATGATGAAGGCGATGAGAGCGATGGCGAAGGCGATGACGCTGGTCATCTGGGCTGATTTCAGGCCCAGTGTCAGGTTGACGTAGTCGCCACGGAGGAATTCCAGGAAGAACCGTTCCATGGCGTAGAGCATGACGTACAGGCAGAATACCTGGCCTTTTTTGTGGGGGAAGGCGCTGTAAAAGAGGAGGAGGACAAAAATCAGGATATCTCCCTGTCCTTCCCAGACTTCAGCCGGCCAGAGAGGCTGGTTCCCGTACGTATGGTAGGCCAGAGTCGTATCGGGGTAAACGATGCCAAAATTCCCGCCCGTAGGATGACCGAAGGCGTCGCCGTTCATGAGATTGGCCATGCGGCCGACGGACTGGCCCAGGATGATGGCCGGTGCCAGGAGATCGGCAAAAGCCCAGGTGTCGATGTGATGATACTTCGTGTAGAGGATACCGGCAATGGCTCCGAATAAGAGGCCGCCCTGGATGGCCATGCCGCCCTGCCAGACGTAGGGGATTTCCGTGAGATGATTGTGATAATAGGCCCAGTCAAAAAAGAAGACATCCCACAGCCGGCCGCCGACGATGCCTGACAGGCCGCAGTACATGGTAAAGTCGAAGATATGGACATGCCAGCCGCGTCCGTCCCTCTTCATGATGTAATATCCCGTGATGCCAGCCGAAATGATTCCCAGCATAAATAACAGACCATAGGCCCGGATTGGGAAGGAACCGATAAAAAATAAGTATTGATGCATAAAAAATGCCGCTCCTTTGTGATATAATGAAGACTGCTGCAATGAACACAGCTGATTCATTATACAACAGAGGCGGTCATTAGGGAAGCCGTACTCAACGATGAGGAGAACATACCATGCATAGACATAACATAAAAAAAATCTGCCTTGCCGCATTCCTGACCTGTGCGGCCACTACCGGTGCCTGGGCTGCGCCGAAAGGGGAAAGCCCGGCAGGAAAAGCAGCCGATCCCGTTTTTACCGTCCCGGTCGTGGAAAATCCCATTTCCAATCAGAATATCAGGGACCTGCAGATTGTAGAAGATGGCCGGCGATGGCTGGTCAGTGACAAGGTACTGCAGCAATACGGCATCTATCCCAACCGGTCAAAGAAAGGGCAGTACTGGTTCCGCCTTCCCGCTGCTGCTGATGGAAGGGAATTGTGGAAGGACCGCAATGTGAGCCTGACCCTGCCCGGCGCAGAAAGCAAAGAAGGCCGCAATATCAGCATTTCCCATGTACGCCGCCCCCTGGGCATCAGCTATGTCCTCGAACCGGATCATATGGAACTGCTCCCGGCAGCGCGGCAGGAACGGTCTGCCCTGGAACTGCGCCAGCAGCCCCTGCCTGAAGGAGAAGTCATGAAAAAATATGGCCGCGACGCCCTGGGCATGGTGCTGCTTTGGGATCCGGTCATGGATGAAAACGCCCAGGTACCGCCCCTGCGGACGAAGCAGCCCGTCGTATCCCCCTGTGCCTTCCGTATCACCAAAGACGGCGTCCTCCTCAGGAATCCCGATTTCGATACGCTTATCATGGAATGGAAAGCCAAAGGATACGCTGTCTGGCCGCTGGTCGATAATAACTTCAATCCCGGCCAGACCCACGACATACTGAGCCGGAAAGAGCTGCGGGAACAGCTTATCAAGGAACTCATCGGCTATGGCATCCTCTATGAATTTTCCGGGTATAATATTGACTTTGAAAACGTCAACTACGGCGATAAAGACCTGCTTACCCGGTTTGTCGGCGAATTTTCCGACGCCGCCCGGGCGTATGGCCTGAAAACGTCCATCGATGTGACGCCTCTTTCGGACAGCCCCAACTGGTCCCTCGTGTACGACCGGGCGTCCCTGGGACAGAGCGTCGATTACGTCATGCTCATGGCTTATGACCAGGTGGGCCGCACCAGCCCCGTGCCAGGCCCGACGGCCACATACCCGTGGGTGCAGACGGCCATACAGAATACGCTGAAATTCGTTCCCGCCCATAAAGTCGTCCTGGGCATGCCCCTTTACATGCGGATTTGGTATGAAGCAGACGATGGTAAAGACCTTCCCAAAGACATAGAAAGCTGGCCTGAATCTGTCAAAGCAACCGCCCCCCCGGCAGGTACGGCAAAGGCAAAATCGAAATTATTCGTCCGTACCCTTACTATGGCAGATAGCTACCGCGTCCGCGAAAAATATGCCTCTTCCATCACCTGGGATGCGGATCTGGGACTGTATTACCTCGATACCCGCCTTCCCAAGGGGAGACTGCGCATCTGGTTTGAAGATGAAAAGTCTCTCAAAGAAAAAAAAGACCTCATCCACACCTATCAGCTGGCCGGGGCTTCCTTCTGGCGCAAAGGCTTTGAACCGGAAAACTTTTGGCACGGATTTGCAAAACATGAATTGACTTGACGTTACAACCCCTTTATAATAGAAAGGTCAACAACCTTACCTTCTATTTTATTTACGACGTGGGGGGTCGAAGAATGGAAAAATACATTCCACAAGAAATAGAAAAGAAATGGCAGAAAATCTGGCTTGATAATAAAGTAGATAAATGCCCGGACGAAAGTGACAAGCCCAAGTACTACGTACTGGAAATGTTCCCGTATCCGTCGGGCAATCTGCATATGGGCCATGTCCGCAACTACGCTATAGGCGACGTCATTGCCCGTTATAGAAGAATGATTGGTTACAACGTCATTCATCCTATGGGATTCGATGCATTCGGCATGCCGGCAGAAAATGCGGCTATCCAGCATAATATCCCGCCTGCAAAATGGACCTATGACAACATAGCCAACATGGAACGGCAGCAGAAATCCCTGGGCCTGTCCTACGACTGGGACCGGGAAGTTGCCACCTGCCATAAAGAATATTATAAATGGACGCAGTGGATGTTCGAACTGATGTATAAACGGGGCTTGGCATACCGCAAGGAAGCCAAGGTCAATTGGTGCGAACATTGCCACACCGTCCTTGCCAACGAACAGGCTGAAGGCGGCGTCTGCTGGCGCTGTGACAACCCGGTCGTCAAGAAAGACCTCAAACAGTGGTTCTTCAAGATTACCGATTATGCAGACCGTCTCCTCGACGATCTGGACAAGCTGCCGGGCTGGCCGGAACGGGTCAAGACCATGCAGCGCAACTGGATCGGCCGCAGCGAAGGGGCCAACTTCTTCTTTGACATCCCGGAAATCGGTGAACGTGTAGAATTGTTCTCGACCCGTGTCGATACGATTTTTGGTGCCAGCTTCGTCGTCCTGGCTCCGGAACATCCCTTTGTGGAACGGATCATCAAAGGTAAGCCCAATGAAGCCGAACTGCGCGCCTTCATCGAAAAGATGCGCAATCAGAGCGATATTGAACGTACGTCCGATGACGCCGAAAAGGTTGGCATGTTCACCGGTGCCTATGCCATCAACCCGCTCAACCAGGCCAAGGTGCCTATCTGGATTGCCAACTATGTCCTCGTCGATTATGGTACCGGCGCCGTCATGGGCGTTGCCGGCCACGATCAGCGTGACTTTGAATTCTGCAAGAAATACAATATTCCCATCAAATATGTCATCCAGGATCCGGAAGGCAAGATCGACTACGAACACGATGACATCACCGAAGCCTACACGGGCGAAGGCTACCTCATCAATTCCGGTGAATTCAACGGCCTGTCCATTAAAGAAGGGCAGAAAGCCATTACGAAATGGCTCGTCGATCACGACTATGGTCACGCGACGGTCAACTTCCGTCTCCGCGACTGGCTGATTTCCCGTCAGCGTTACTGGGGTGCTCCGATTCCGGTCGTTTACTGCGAAAAATGCGGCGAACAGCTCGTACCGGAAGACCAGCTCCCGGTCGAACTGCCGGAAGACGTCAAATTTACGGCGGGCGCTACGTCTCCTCTGGAAACGAGCGAAAAATTCCTCCACACGACCTGCCCGAAATGCGGTGGCCCGGCTATCCGCGAAACGGACACGATGGATACCTTCCTGTGCTCGTCGTGGTATCATTTGCGCTATACCGATCCGCGCAACACGGAAATGCCTTTCGATCCGAAGAAAGCCAATTACTGGATGAATGTCGATCAGTACATCGGTGGCATTGAACACGCCATCCTCCATCTGATCTACGCCCGCTTCTTCATGAAAGTCCTGTACGATGCCGGCTATGTTGATAAAGTCGAACCGTACGAACGCCTGCTCACCCAGGGGATGGTACTCCTCGATGGCAGCAAGATGAGTAAATCCAAAGGTAACGTCGTATCGCCGGAAGAAATTGTATCGAAATACGGTGCCGATACGGCCCGCCTGTTCATCCTCTTCGCCGCTCCGCCCGAACGGGATCTGCCCTGGTCGGATACGGGCGTAGAAGGCTCGTACCGCTTCCTGAACCGTGTATGGCGCATCGTCTTCCAGTACATGGATCTGGCGAAAGCCGGCGACGACAGCAGCCGTCCGTACACGGAAGCAGAAAAAGCACTGCGTCTCGTCGAATACACGTCCATCCGCAAAGTAACGGTCGATGTCAAAGGGGCCGATGGCCACTACGCACTGAATACGGCGGTCAGCTCCATCATGGAATACGTCAACGCCATGTACAACTACGTGGACAAGAATACGTCCATCCGCAAGGATGTGGCCGTAGAAGTCGTAGAAAATCTGCTCAAGATTCTGGCACCGTTTACACCTCATATCACAGCGGAATTGTGGCAGAAAGTCGGCTTTGAAGGCGATGTCCACAAACAGGATTGGCCGAAAGTCGATGAAAGCGCCCTTCAGGTCGATGAAATCGAACTGCCAATCCAGGTCAACGGCAAAGTACGTGACCGCATCACCGTTCCTGTCGAAATGGGGAAAGACGAACTGAAGGAACTGGCTCTCGCCCGTCCTCACGTCAAGACCTTTACCGATGGCAAGCAGGTTGTCAAATTCATTGTCGTACCGAAGAAAATCATCAATATCGTCGTAAAATAATATAGGAAAAGGGGTGCCGCCGGGCATCCTTTTTTTTGCAGAAGGAGCCGTGTCATGAAAGATAAACTCACTCCCAACCGGACGGTGCATCACCTTACGTCCCTGAATAATACGCCCTGTGCTGTCATCCTGCCAATTCTCACCATTGGCGGGGAAGAACACATCCTCTTTGAAGTCCGGAGCAGCAAACTGGCCTGGCAGCCGCGGGATATCTGTTTTCCCGGCGGCCGTATAGAAAAAAGCGATGCCAGCGCCCTCGATGCGGCCATACGGGAAACGATGGAGGAACTGGGGGTATGCCGCGGCGATATAGACATATTGGGCCCCCTAGATTATATTGAATCCATGGCGGGCGTCACTGTCTGGCCTTTTGCGGCCCGGATTCATACGCAGGATTTCACTTTGAGCCGCGGAGAAATAGCGGAAATATTTACGGCCCCCATTTCCTACCTTCGCTCGGTCCGGCCAGAGGAAAAGCATATGGAAATCGCCACCCGTCCCGGAGCTGATTTCCCGGAAGACGTCTTGTACAACAGCTTTCGCGGTGACCGCAGCTGGAAGCGGCGCAAAACATATTCCGTTTATATTTATCGGTATCAGAAGTGGCCCATATGGGGCATTACAGCTCATATCCTGCGACATTTCCTGTCCCTGTACGAGGCATGAGAGGAAAGAGAATAAAGGAAGATGATGCCACATGTATTTGTATCGGCAGGACCACTAGTCTGGTACGGTTATACGTTTTTGTACGGATATACAATATAGCTATATATGGCCTTTAAAAATGTTACTTTATAATTCAAACGTGTATTCATAAATCATTTATAAATATTTTGTAAACTATCGTTTGCAATGATAACTATTCAATCATGAAAAAAAGGAATAAATGCATTGTATAAATAGCGCCTTTTTCTATTGATTAAATACGTGAAAAGTTGTACAATGCAAGTGTAAGAGCTTGCAGGTCGGATACGTTTGCCTTGTTGCAAGCGACGTTCCGTATAGATAGTGTAAAATTTTTGTATTTATGCAGTATCAATGGCAGGAAAGAAGACCTTTTAGTTTTTACGTATACGTAATAGATGTTTAAGGAGAGTGGGAACAGTATGGATTTTAAATTGAATGATCTGCAGAAAGACATCGTTAAAACCGTCCATGATTATTGTGAAAAGAAAATAAAACCGGATATCGGCGAACGCGATCACGCAGGTGATTTTGGCGAAGAACATGTAAAAGCTTTGATGCAGGACATGGGTATTGCCGGTATTTACTATCCTGAAGAATACGGTGGAATGGGCAATGACGGCGGCGATGTACTGACGTATATCCTCTGCGTGGAAGAAATTGCCAAATATGATGCCGGTATGGCAGCAACCGTTTCCGCTTCCATTTCCCTCGGTACCAACCCCATCTGGCAGTATGGTACGGAAGAACAGAAGAAAAAATATCTCGAACCGCTCGTAACGGGTGAAAAACTTGGTGCGTTCTGCCTGACCGAACCGGGTGCCGGCACCGACGCTGCTATGCAGCAGACGACGGCTGTCAAGGATGGCGATCATTACATCCTCAACGGCAACAAGATTTTCATCACCAACGGCGGCAAGGCCGATACGTACATCGTATTTGCCATGACGGATAAATCCAAAGGCACGAAAGGCATTTCCGCCTTTATCGTTGAAAAAGGCTGGGAAGGCTTCACCTTTGGCAAGAAAGAAGACAAACTGGGCATTCATACGTCCCAGACTATGGAACTCATCTTCCAGGATGTCAAAGTTCCGGCAGAAAACCTGCTCGGTGAAGAAGGAAAAGGCTTTATCATCGCTATGCAGACCCTCGACGGCGGCCGTATCGGCATCGCTGCCCAGGCTCTCGGCATCGCTGAATCTGCCCTTGACGACGCTGTCGCCTATTCGAAAGAACGTGTACAGTTCGGTCGTCCGCTCTGCAAATTCCAGAACGTTTCCTTCAAACTGGCTGATATGAAGATGAAGATCGAAGCAGCCCGTCTCCTGGTTTACAAAGCAGCCGAAGCCAAACAGGCCGGCGGCCGCTTCTCTCTGGAAGCTGCCATTGCCAAGAGAATGGCTTCCGATATCGCTATGGAAGTTACGACAGAAGCTGTCCAGATTTTTGGCGGCTATGGCTACACCGAAGATTACCCCGTTGCCCGTCATATGCGCGACGCCAAGATTACGCAGATTTATGAAGGCACCAACGAAGTACAGCTCATGGTTACATCGGGCTTCCTGCTCAAATAACCTATCCTTGTTTATGAGGCAGCCATTAGCGCTGTTGACATAAAAATTATTTTTAGGAGGCAACAGAAATATGGAAATATTGGTATGTGTCAAACAGGTTCCGGACACAGCAGAAGTAAAAATTGATCCCGTAAAACATACCGTCATTCGTGCCGGTGTACCGAACATCTTCAATCCGTTCGACCAGAACGCTTTGGAAGCTGCTCTTCAGTTAAAAGATAACCAGGGCGCAAAGGTAACTTTGCTCTCCATGGGGCCCCCGCAGGCTAAAGACGTTCTCCGTGAAGGTCTGGCTATGGGCGCTGATGAAGCATACCTCCTCACAGACCGCAAAGTCGGCGGTTCTGATACGCTGGCTACAGGCTATTGCCTGGCTCAGGCTGTTAAAAAAGTAGCTGAACTCAAAGGCATCGAACAGTTCGATATCATCCTTTGCGGCAAACAGGCTATTGATGGTGATACGGCACAGGTCGGCCCGCAGATCGCCTGCGAACTCGGCATCCCGCAGATTACCTATGCAGCAGCTATCGAAGTAAACGAAGAAGCTAAATGCGTAAAAGTAAAACAGCAGAACGAAGAAGGCTACATCATTACGGAAGCTAACTTCCCTGTCCTGATTACGGCTGTTAAAGAATTGAACGAACCGCGCTTCCCGACCATCCGTGGCACGATGAAAGCAAAACGTCGCGAAATTCCTGAACTCTCCGCTGATGACGTTAAAGCTGACGAAACCAAAATCGGCCTGAGCGGCTCCCCGACGAAAGTTCGTAAGATTTTCACACCGCCTCAGAGAACACAGGGCCTCATCATTCCTGTTGAAGATGACAACGACCAGGCAGCTGTTGATACCTTGATGGAAAAACTGACTGCTCAGAAAATCATTTAATTCTAAGGAGGAAAAGTGAAAATGGATTTAGCAGAATACAAAGGCATTTATGTCATTGCTGAACAATTCGAAGGCAAATTGCGCAACGTATCTTTCGAACTGTTGGGTCAGGCCCGCGTTTTGGCTGACACCATCGGTGACGAAGTTGGCGCTATCTTGATTGGTAAAGATGTAAAACCGCTGGCACAGGAACTGATTGCCCACGGTGCACATAAAGTATATGTATATGACGATCCGAAACTGGAAAACTACAACACGACGGCATATGCAAAAGTCATTTGCGATTTCTTCCATGAAGAAAAACCGAATGTATTCCTCGTAGGCGCTACGAACATCGGCCGTGACCTCGGCCCCCGTATTGCCAACTCCCTCCAGACCGGCCTTACGGCTGACTGCACGGGCCTGGCTGTTGACGACGACGGCAAGACCATCGTTTGGACTCGTCCGGCTCTCGGCGGCAACATCATGGCTGAAATCATTTGCCCGGACAACCGCCCGCAGATGGGTACCGTTCGCCCGAACGTATTCAAAAAACCGGAAGCTGATCCTAATGCCAAAGGTGAAGTTATCGAAAAGACTGCTAACCTCAGCGACGCTGATTTCATGACCAAATTCGTTGAACTCATCAAAATGGGCGGCGAAGGCATCAAAATCGAAGAAGCTGACGTTATCGTATCCGGCGGCCGTGGCATGAATGGTCCTGAACCGTTCACTGGCATGCTGAAAGACCTCGCTGACGTTCTCGGCGGTGCTGTAGGCGCTTCCCGTGCTGCTGTTGACGCTGGCTGGATCGATGCTCTCCATCAGGTAGGCCAGACAGGTAAGACGGTAGGTCCGAAAATCTACATTGCCTGCGGTATTTCCGGCGCTATCCAGCATCTCGCTGGCATGAGTGGTTCTGACTGCGTTATCGCCATCAACAAAGATGAAGATGCTCCTATCTTCAAAGTTTGCGATTATGGCATCGTAGGCGACGCATTCAAGATCGTTCCGCTCCTGACTGCTGCTATCAAAAAAATCAAAGGCTAATAGCTGAAATAGGTAAAGGACTGTAGCATGAAAGCAAAGGCTGTCATGCACAGTCCTTTTTTCTGTCTGAGGCAATAACATCAAACCCCAAACATCAAACCCCAAACATCAAACTTCAAACATCAAACTTCAACCCCTATTTCCCCTTGACAAGCTGCAAAGGCGGTCGTATAATTTACGCATACCTAGTGATAAGAAAACAGTTTTGACAAGGACATGACTGGTTGTTCGTTTTATACCAGAGAAGGGTACGGTGGTGAGAGTACCCCATAAGACACGACTTTGTTACCGCCTTGGAACTGGCATCCGGAATAGAGTATGGATGTCCGGTCGCACCGTTACCGCGTTCGAGTACAGCAGGTATTGTCTGCTGAACTAGGGTGGAACCACGTGAGCAAGCTCTCGTCCCTTGAGGACGGGAGCTTTTGTATTACAAAGGAGGATGTTTTTTATGGCAGAATTAATTTTGAAAGATGGTAGCAAGAAAGTATTTGCCGATGGCATTTCTCTTGCCGAAGCCGTCAAACAGCTTAGCAACAGCCTGGCAAAAAAAGTATTAGTCGCAAAGGTAAATGGAGAAGTAACGGACCTGCGTGAACCGATTACCGACGGTTCGACTGTTGAATTCCTCACCTTTGACGATCAGGCTGGCAAAGATACCCTTCGCCATACAGCATCCCATGTCATGGCCCAGGCTATCCAGCATCTCTTCCCGGGCGTAAAATTCGCTATTGGCCCGTCCATTGAAAACGGCTTTTACTATGACCTCGATACAGAACACCGCTTCACACAGGAAGATTTCCCGGCAATCGAAGCCGAAATGGCCAAGATCGTCAAAGAAAACTTGCCTCTTACGAAAGAAGTCGTATCCCGTGAAGATGCGCTGAAACTCTTTAAAGAAGCCGGTCAGGATTATAAAGTAGAACTGATCCAGGACCTGCCGGAAGACGCTGAAATTTCCCTCTACCGCCAGGGCGATTTCGTCGATCTCTGTGCCGGCCCCCATACAGCTTCTACGGGCGCTGTTAAAGCCTTCAAGCTGCAGACCGTTGCCGGTGCCTACTGGCGCGGTGACGAACACAACAAGATGCTCCAGCGTATTTACGGTACGGCTTTTGAAAAGAAATCTGACCTCGATGATTACCTCCACATGCTGGAAGAAGCCGAAAAGCGTGATCATCGTAAACTGGGCAAACAGCTCGACTTGTTCAGTTTCCACGAAGAAGGCCCGGGCTTCCCGTTCTTCCACGCCAAAGGCATGGTCCTTCGCAAGACACTGCTCAAACTCTGGTACGAACTCCATGATGAAGCCGAATACGACGAAATCAGTACGCCGACCATCCTGAGCCGTCATCTCTGGGAACAGTCTGGTCACTGGGATCATTACCGGGAAAACATGTATTTCACCACTATTGATGATGAACCGTACGCCATCAAACCGATGAACTGCCCGGGTGGCATCCTCGTCTACAAGAGCAACGTCCACAGCTACCGTGATTTCCCCATGCGGATGGCTGAACTGGGCCTCGTCCATCGTCACGAACTCCACGGTGCCCTCCACGGCCTGTTCCGCGTCCGCTGCTTCACGCAGGATGATGCCCACATCTTCATGCTGCCGAGCCAGATGAAACAGGAAATTTCCGGCGTCATGGATCTCATTGATAAAGCTTACAAGATTTTTGGCCTCGATTATCACGTAGAACTGTCCACCCGTCCGGAAGATTCCATGGGCTCTGATGAAATCTGGGATCTGGCTACGAAGACGCTGCGTGAAGTCATCGAAGAAAAAGGCGTTCCCTTCCAGATTAACGAAGGTGACGGCGCATTCTACGGCCCGAAACTGGACTTCCATGTCAAAGACTCCATCGGCCGTACCTGGCAGTGCGGTACTATCCAGCTGGATATGCTCATGCCAGAACGGTTCGACATGACTTACATCGGCGAAGATGGCCAGAAACATCGTCCGGTCATGGTTCACCGTACCGTCTTCGGTTCAGTCGAACGTTTCCTGGGCATCCTCATTGAAAACTACAACGGTGCCTTCCCCGTATGGCTGGCTCCGGTACAGGTCAAATTACTGCCTATTTCGGACAAACATCTGGCCTATGCCAAGGAACTGCGCAAGAAATTCAAGAAGATGGGTATCCGCGTAGAAGTAGACGAAAGCAATGAAAAAATTGGCTACAAGATCCGCAAGGCCCAGATAGAAAAAGTTCCCTACATGGCTGTCATCGGCGATAAGGAAATGGAAAACAATACCCTCTCCATCCGCGACCGCGCCAAAGGTGATATCGGTGCACAGCCGGTAGACGACTTCATTGCCCATGTACAGGAATTAACGGCAACCCGTAAAGGCTGATCGATACAACGGCATAGGATAGACAAAAACAGGATCCGCTCCACGCGGGTCCTGTTTTTTCGATTATCAGGCAGAGCACGGACCATCTTTGGATAGGTGTTTGACGGTTTTTGCCGAATCCAGTAGAATAGAAGATAGAAAGGTGGTAGTATATATGATTATCAACTGGTTTCCCGGCCATATGGCCAAGGCCCGCCGGCTCATCGAAGACAATCTGAAAGTCATCGACGTCGTCATCGAACTGGTCGATGCCCGGATTCCCATGAGCAGTACCAATCCTATGATTGCAAAGCTCATCGGGCAGAAGCCGTCTCTGGTCGTTCTGAATAAAGCTGATCTGGCCGATCCGGACTGTGTGGCGGAGTGGCTGACTTATTATAAACAGCAGGGCCGCCTCGTGCTGGCTCTCAACAGCAAAGACAGTCGCAGCGTCAAACAGCTCCTCAGCAAGGTACGCCAGCTGGCCGCTCCCAAGCTGGAACGGTGGAAGATGCGGGGGCTCAGGACCCGGTCGGTACGTACCATGATCCTGGGCATTCCTAACGTAGGTAAATCGACACTGATCAATACCCTGGCACACCGGAACGTGGCCAAAGCGGCCGATAAGCCCGGCGAAACCAAGGGCAAGCAATGGGTCCATCTGGGAGACAAGCTGGAATTGCTCGATACGCCGGGCGTGCTCTGGCCGAAACTGGAAAATCAGACCTATGCCTGCCGGCTGGCCGCGACAGGAGCCATTTCCGATACGGTCTTTGACATGGAAACGGTTATCTCCGAACTGATCCGGGAACTGGGTCAGTGGTATCCGGAAGAACTAAAAGGCCGGTTCAAGCTCGATAGCCTGGACGAAGCTCCACTTGCCACGGTCGAAGCCATCGGCCGCAAACGGGGCTGTATCGTATCGGGCGGCACCGTCGATATGGAAAAAACGTACAAGCTCATACTGAAAGAGTTCCGCGAAGGCCGCATTGGTGCCCTGTCCCTCGACCGGGTAGAAGAACTCAGCGGGGAGGATGCGTAATGGAAACGGCAGCCTATAAACTGGCAGAGCTGAAAGCTATGCTGAAAGACGGACAGACCGACATCCCGGCCCTACTGCAGGCTATGAAGGAAGACTCCCGCGTGTCCGTACAAAAAGAAGCCGCCGCCTTTATGCGCCGCAAAGTGCGGGAAGAAAAAGAACGGGAACGGCTCCTTTCTATGTATACCTACGAAACCAGATTTTATAATGAAAACATCTATCACGTGGCCGGCATTGACGAAGCGGGGCGGGGACCCGTCGCAGGACCGGTTATGATCGCTGCCGTCATCCTGCCTCCCTTCTGGGAATGTCCCGGCCTGAATGACAGCAAAAAAGTACCGCCGGCCAAACGGGAACGGCTCTACGACAAAATCATGGCCGAAGCCGTCGCCGTCTCGTGCATCGCCAAATCGGAAAAAGAAATCGATGACCTTGATATCTATCACGCGACCCAACAGGGCATGTACGATGCCGTCCGGACCCTGTCCGTCCCGGCAGAAGCCGTCCTGGTCGATGCCATGCCTCTGCCGGCCCTTACGGTGACCCATCAGTCCCTGGTCCACGGCGATGCCCTCAGCGCATCTATCGCGGCGGCATCGATCATTGCCAAGGTGACCCGGGACCGGCTCATGGAACAGTACGACAAGACTTACCCGGAATACGGTTTTGCCGTACACAAAGGCTATCTGACCAGACTACATAAAGAGGCCATCGAAACCTACGGGCCCTGCCCGATCCACCGGCGTAGTTTTGAACCCATACGGACGATGACTCACTTTCACAGAGGTGATGAATGATATGAAACGAATCGGATTTATCGGACTGGGCATCATGGGTGTCCCCATGGTCCGCAACCTGTGCAAGGCAGGGATGGATGTCACAATCATAGACAATGGACACGGCAACCAGAAAGCCATAGCGGAACTAAAACAGCAAGGGGTCCACACGGCACTGACGGGCAGGGAAACGGCCCGTAATCAGGATGTGGTCATCACCATGCTCCCCAGCGGGCGCATTGTAAAAGATGTCCTCACCGGTTCCGACGGCGTACTGGCCGGCATCCGCCCCGGTACGGTCCTCATCGACTCCAGCTCGGTGGCTCCAGTCGAATCGCAGGAATTTGCCGCCCTGGCACAAAAAGCCGGCTGTCCCTTCCTCGATGCACCCGTAAGTGGTGGCGAACCCGGTGCCATAGCCGGCACGCTGGCTTTCATGATTGGCGGCGACGAAATGGTAGCAGAAGGGGTCCGGGACGTCTTTCTGGCCATGGGCTCATCGGCCGTCGTAACAGGACCTAACGGGGCCGGATCGGTGACGAAACTGTGCAATCAGATCATGTGTTTCATCAATATCGCTGCCGTCTCCGAAGCCCTGGTGCTGGCCCAGAAAGCTGGTGCGGATCCTAAGAAAGTCTATCAGGCCGTACGGGGCGGACTGGCTGGCAGTGCCATACTGGAACAAAAAGCAGCCCGTATCTATGGCCGCGATTTTGCTCCCGGCGGATTCCTGGAAAGTCAGATGAAAGATATCAATCACGTCATGGAAACGGCACAGGAACTGGACGTCCCCCTGCTGCTGGCACCAATCGTACAGCAGATTACCCAGAGCCTCATGCAGGAAGGCCGCGGCCGGGAAGACAACAGCTGCATGGTGACCTTCTATGAAAAACTGGCCGGTATAACCGTACAGACAAAAGAATAAGAAAAAGGGACTGGGCATGACAGCATACTTCTGTGAAATATGCGTTCTTATCCAGTCCCTTTTCCGTAACACTCAGGAAAGCCCCCGTATATACGCCTCAGCCTTGCTGACCGACACGACGTCGATCCAGCCGGTCTTTATCAGATGACGGCAGATGCCAAAGATGATGCCGTGGCCTGTGATGAAGTGCTGGAGTTCACTCAGCCGCGCTTCCCAGCCCGGAACAGAGCGATACCCCTCTATAGCTTGATCCAGCAGATTGTTTCCGGGCCATCCTTCGCGGAAATAGCTGTGGATGAATAAAAACAGATCGAGGACGCGGCCATCGACGTGGAAGAATTTCATTTCATTTTCCCAGTCGAGAAAGGTAATCGAACGGGTAGCGGGATTCCATGCAATATCGCGCAGGGCGGGCCGGCCATGATGCAGTCCGTATGAATGGAGCTGGGCCAGGGCCACTCCTGCCTTGTGATAGGCTTCGGCCGCGTCCTGTGGATATTCCTTTACGATGCGCTGCAGCGGCCGGCCGCTGGCTTTCATGACGAAATAATCGGGACCCAGGAGGACGATGGCCGGCGCCAGAGGAATCCGGCTGTTCACCAGTCCGATTTTATAGACCTCCGTCAGATAGGCCGTGTGCGCGTTCTGCTTGGCAAAGCGGTTGCGCCCGTTGGACAGGCTGCGCTTGATAAAATACGATGCATCCTGATAGGTAAAAGACAGAACCCGCTTCTTCGGCTGTTTATCCATGGCCATACGGGCAGCTTTTTCCATTTCCCTGTCATACATAGTGGTACCTCCATCCCAAAAAAGAGAACTGTATCTATTTTACATGATTTTTACAAAGAAGCAAGGAACTGGTCAGATTTTTCTATCGATTCCCGGCAAGATGATTGACAGTGCCGCGATTCCCCTTGTATAATAGATGTGAAACATGTGACTGACGGAAAGTGGAGCATACCACGGGGAGCATGATTCAGTATAGCCGACCGTCTGGGCGAAGGTTCCCGGAAGTGTCGGTATTTTTTTTATCTGCGTACGGAGGTAATAACGATGAAAGAACTGCAATTAAAATACGGCTGCAATCCCAATCAGGCTTCGGCCAGAGTGTATATGAAAGACGGCAGCGACCTTCCTTTTGATGTCTTAAATGGCCGCCCCGGCTATATCAACCTGCTCGATGCGTTCAACAGCTACCAGCTGGTCAAAGAACTGAAGGAAGCGACGGGCCTTGCGGCAGCAGCTTCTTTCAAACACGTCAGCCCCGCCGGTGCAGCCGTAGCGACGGACATGAGCGATACCCTGAAAAAAATCTACTGGGTCGATGACTTGGCCCTGTCCCCGCTGGCCTCGGCCTATGCCTGTGCCCGTGGTGCCGACCGCATGAGCTCCTACGGCGATTTCGTTGCCCTGTCCGATGTCTGTGACGTCGAAACGGCAACCCTCCTCAAACGGGAAGTATCGGACGGCGTCATTGCCCCGGGATACACCGACGAAGCACTGGAACTGCTTAAGACAAAGAAAAAAGGGAAATACTGCGTCCTCCAGATGCATAGCGATTATACGCCGGCTCCTATCGAATCGAAAGAAGTATACGGCGTCACCTTCGAACAGGAACGGAACAATGCCAAAATTACGGCAGATCTCTTCAAGGAAATCCCGACGAAAAACAAGAATCTCCCCGCTTCGGCAATCCGCGACCTCATGATCGCCCTCATCACACTGAAATACACCCAGTCTAACTCCGTCTGCTACGTCAAAGACGGCATGACCATCGGCGTCGGTGCCGGACAGCAGTCCCGTGTACACTGCACCCGCCTGGCCGGCAACAAAGCGGACATCTGGTGGCTCCGCCAGAACCCGAAAGTCCTGGCCCTGCCCTTCCGCGACGACGTGCGCCGTCCGAACCGGGACAATGCCATCGACGTCTACATTTCCGATGACTACGAAGACGTCCTGGCCGACGGCATCTGGCAGGATCTGTTTACGGAAAAACCGGAACCGCTCACACGGGAAGAAAAGAAAGCCTGGATTGCCCAGCTCCACGGTGTAGCCCTGGGCAGCGACGCCTTCTTCCCCTTTGGCGACAACATCGAACGGGCCCACCGCAGCGGTGTAGACTACATCGCCCAGGCCGGCGGCTCCATCCGTGACGACAACGTCATCGAAACCTGCGACAAATACGGCATAGCCATGGCCATGACCCACCTGCGCCTGTTCCATCACTAATATATATCATCTATGTAACATCGACACAGAACTCACGACTGGAAACGCTTCCAGCCGTGAGTTTTTTTGCATGTGGGAAAGGGATAGTTTCAAGTTTAAAGAAAAAGCTGCAGGGCCGGGATGGGTAGTAAAAAATGGAGCATTTCACTGATAAAAAGCTGGCACTAACGCAGTGTTCTTAGTGTTGAGTAGAGAAATCCGTAATGATATAATAAATATATCTATTATATAGAAATGACTATATCGCATTTATGATGCAATGAGATACGGATATATACCGTTTTATACAAACATATTTCAGGTGATGTATATGACAGATACAATGGATATACAGAAAACAGGACTCAGTGAAGAATTAATAAAAGAAATAGGTACCATTGCCAGCAAATGGGGAGTGCAAAAAGTTATTCTTTTTGGGTCCCGGTCACGGGGAGATTATGGACGTGCCAGTGACATAGACCTTGCTGTCTCTGGGGGGGATTTCACACAATTCTGCCTGGATGTGGAGGAAAACACATGGACATTATTGAAATTTGATATCATTAATCTGGATAATCCATTGGAACCAGAATTTCGGACTATGATTCAGAAAGAAGGTGTCACGCTTTATGAAAAAATATGAAAATTTTTGTTCCAATCTGGCCGTACTGACCAGTGCCGGAAAGGAAGATTTAGATAACGAATTTATACTCAGCGGCATTATCAACAAATTCTCCCTGCAATTTGAATTGACGTGGAAATTATTAAAGGAATTATTGAAATACGAAGGCCGTAATGCAGCTCATAGTGGTTCACCGCGGGAAATCATTAAGGAAGCGTACGCCGTCTATGATTTTGTCGATCCGGACATTTTCCTGGTGATGCTCAGAGATCGAAATGACATGACACATCTTTATGATGGTAAAGCAGCTAAGCGCCTGGTAACGAAGATTATCCAAGTATATATTCCTGCTTTCCAGAATCTAAAAAAACACATTGATGAACAATACGGAGACATACTTCCAGGCCTTTAATATCAGCTCTGGTACTGCTGACATGCCCACGAAGCTCATTATGGAGAGCTTTGTGGGTATTTTTTATGAAGCTGGAAAAATCAGCCTTGCACAAGAGTTTATATGCAATTTAGTTGAACTATCAACTAAGCTGCATGCAGCAGAGGGAGTGGTGCTTGCGGGGATACTGTATGAAGGAAAAGCGGCGTACCCTTTTGAAGCTGGATGTGGTATAATAAAAACGAATTTTCAGGAAAAATGGAAAATCCGCCCCGCTGTGACAACCATGCGGGATAGCTGCGATTGTGAAGATGAGTATCACTGAAAATGCTATAAAATCAAGAAAATCAGAATCCGCCCCGCAAACCGCCTCATAGACCTGCATAAATACAGGCTTCGTGAGGGGTGCTGTACATTACCTTAATCCCCATAAGGGGACGGAAACATCTGTCTCATTTTTTGTATCCTCCTATCACAATGCCTGTACATTACCTTAATCCCCATAAGGGGACGGAAACGACTGGAAAAGTATGGATGAATGGGATGACATAGGTACATTACCTTAATCCCCATAAGGGGACGGAAACGTTACAGAAAATTCAGTTAATTCACGCAGCATCGTTCAGTACATTACCTTAATCCCCATAAGGGGACGGAAACTAAAAGTCTTTAACATCATTGGTATGGACGACAAAAAGTGTACATTACCTTAATCCCCGTAAGGGGACGGAAACTATGACTTCGTTTGCTTCTTTTGTGTTTACCTTCTTTAGGTACATTACCTTAATCCCCGTAAGGGGACGGAAACTTCTACGATATACAGCGGTTCGTCTTCCCCTGCCCGGGTACATTACCTTAATCCCCGTAAGGGGACGGAAACGGTAATAACCATGCTGGTTATACATCTTAGAAAGATAGCTTTTGGCTACTTTTTTAGTTTTATGGGAAAATCAGGTCAGATGTTGATTGCTAAAACGGCGAGTAGATGAAGTGAAAGAGGTGATTGTATGAGTTTTGCTTATATTACGGAAAAAGGAGCTATCATCTCACATAAAAATAATCGGTTTATAGTAGGACGTAATCATGAAACGCTATTGGAAATTCCTCAGGAGACTTTGGAAGGGCTTGTGTTGATTGACACGGTACAGGTTACTTCTCAGGCGATGGTTAGTTTGTTGGAATGTGGCATTCCCGTTACCTGGTTATCCTCTAAAGGGTATTTTTTTGGCAGACTGGAATCCACCAGTCATGTTCGTGTGTTTAAACAGCAAAAGCAATTCTTGTTGCAAGAAAAGCCGTTTAGTTTTGAACTCAGTAAAAAGATAATTTCAGCAAAAATCCATAATCAGATTACATTACTGCGCCGATACAATCGGGAACGAAATATCCCGGAAGTAAATCTTCATATTCGCAATATGATGACAATGCGAGATAATTTGCGCCGCTCTGAGACAAAAGAAGAACTTATGGGATATGAGGGGATGGCAGCAAAGATTTATTTTTCAGCATTAGGGTATTTTGTTAGTTCTGACTTTGCGTTTGAAAAACGTTCTAAACGTCCGCCTCTGGATCCATTTAATTCACTCCTTAGCCTGGCGTATACACTGATTATGTATGAAATCTTTACAGCTATTGCCAATGAGGGACTTCATCCCTATGTCGGATTTTTACATGCCCTCAAAGAGAATCATCCAGCCCTCGCGTCGGATTTGTTAGAAGAATGGCGCCCTGTTTTGGCCGATTCCCTCGCCTTATCTCTGGTGCAGCATCATGAAATCAAAAAAGAATATTTCTATACGGATGAAGATAGTGGAGGGGTATTCCTTACAGATGAGGGACGAAAAATTTTTTTCCATGAATATGAAAAAAAGATGCGCAGCATCAATCAGTATATTGAAGGAAAACATTCCTTTCGCCGTTCTTTAAGCTATCAGGTCGCCCAGTATAGCCAGGCTTTGATGACGGAAGATGTTTCTGTCTATGATCCAATCTGGTTGAGGTGAGATAGGATGAAAAACTCGCAAACCGAAAATGTTGATGAAAAAAAGTATATTGTATTAATCATTTATGATATAGTAGAAAATAAGGCAAGAAGTAAAATGGTCAAGTATCTTAATCAGTATGGGGTTCGTGTTCAGAAATCTGCATTTGAAGCTTTTATACCGAAAAAACAGTATGAGCGGATTTTGCGGGAAGCACCGGGACTCATTGATCCAGAGACTGATTCCCTGCGGATTTATATATTGACGAATTATATGGCTGTATCTTCCTGGGGCATAGGAGATACCCATACAGAAGATGTGATTATTTTGTAAATCAGGGAGATGAATTTATGAAACTTTCAGAATCGGATATTGAAAAGGCCGGTTTATTACATGATATTGGGAAAGTTTTTCAACGGGCAAATCGAATCAAAAAAAGCCATGCCGCTATTGGGGAAGAAATATTGCATCCCTATATTTCCCAAGAGCGCAGAGAAATTCTCCATGCCGTTGCATACCATCATCAGGCAGATCTAGAAAAAGCAGAACTACCGGCAGATGATATCAGTTATATCATTTATGAAGCAGATAATCTGGCAGCAGCTTCTGATCGGCGTTTATCTATAGAGTATGAAGCAAAAGGGGAAGAAAAGGGGGTACGGTTTGTTCCGACGGTTCCACTGCACAATGTATTTAATGTTTTCTCTTCGGAAACACAAGGTAGTTTTACCGCTTATCCATTGCGGGGAATCGGTGAAAAAGCGGCAATGCCTTATCCCATAAACATTGCTGATATTCAGGCCCCGTCAGCAGTCTATCAGAATATGGCACGGGAACTGATTCAGACCTTTACAGGACGTTCCCCGGAAATAATGACGGTAAACGAGTTGTTACAGACAATGGCTGCCACGATGATCTATATACCTTCTAGTACCAATACTGCAGAAGTACCGGATGTTTCCTTGTATGATCATCAAAAATTAACAGCTGCGTTTGCTGCTTGCCTTTGGCATGTCTTTAACGAACGGGGAATCGGGGATTACAAATCATATTGCTTTGGAAATAAAGTCAAGTCGATGCGTAAAGCCCCTGTATATCTGATGGTTTCTGGCGACATGTCGGGAATACAAAAATTTATCTATACAATCCCTTCTAAGGGAGCGCTCAAAAGTTTGCGTGGACGGTCATTGTATCTGGATGTATTATTGGAACATATTATTGATGAATTGCTGGATGCCTGTCAGGTCAGCCGCTCGTGCCTCCTTTATAGTGGTGGTGGCCATTTCTATGCGCTTTTACCTAATACCAGAAGAACTATTAGCATACTGAATCAGGCACAATCAAATTTGAATGAATGGTTCTTGCGTCATTATGGTAATCGCCTTTATCTGGCGTTGGCATATGAATCCTGTTCGGCTACAGATTTTTCTAAAGATGGTAATGGTGCCGGGAGCGTTTTCCATAAGGTCAGTCAGAAATTAGGGAAGGCTAAACTTTGCCGCTATACAACGGAGCAATTACAACAGATGTTCAATCCTCATAGTCGTTATAACCATTTGCCCGATGCCAGTCGGGAATGTGCGATTTGCCATATGTCGTCTACTCATTTGCGACCTTATGGTGCCGACGATGAAGGTGATGAAGCCTGCGATGTGTGTAATGGTTTGTTCCGGTTGGGACAAAAAGCACTAAAAAAGAATATTTTTTATATTTCAACTGTATCGTCTCCCGATGCGGTCCCTCTGCCAGGACTTGAAAGAGAATTCTATCTTGAAGTTATTGATGAATCAGAACTTACCCAACGGGAAATACCACGGCGTCTTTATATAAAAAACGAATTGACATTGGGCCAGCAAGTAGCAACGACACTCTGGGTGGGCGATTATACGATTCTGGATGACAATGGCAATCCTGTGGAATTTGCTCAGATTGCCAAAGAGAGCGGTGGAAGTCATGATGCCAAAGGCATTGAACGAATTGGTATACTCCGGGCCGATGTAGATAATCTGGGTGCGGCTTTTATTGCGGGCCTACCTGCAGCGTATGATACGCTGTCGCGGAAAGCTGCGTTATCTCGTTTGCTTTCAGTATTTTTCAAACGGTACATCAACGACGTCCTGAAGGGGACCGTCGCACCAGGAGAGACGGAATTTACCTTATTTGCCAATGAGAAGAAAGAAACGCGTACTGTCCATGTGATTTATTCTGGTGGTGACGATATGTTCCTTGCCGGTACTTGGGATGATATCATTGAAACCGCGATAGACCTGCGTCATGCTTTTGCACGATTTACTAACGACAAGCTGACTTTCTCTGCAGGTATCGGGTTCTTCAATCCCAGTTTTCCCATTTCTCAGATGGCACAGCGGACAGGGGAACTGGAAGATTATGCCAAAGATAATCCAGGTAAGAACAGTGTTACGTTATTCGGGCAGGTTGTAGAATATGGGCGGCAGTGTGAAAATCACCGGACAGCACGATATACATGGGATGATTTTGAACAGAAGGTTTGTAAAGAAAAATTGCGATTCCTGGAAAGTCACCTGTCTTTTCCTGGAGAAAACAATACTGTCAAAATAGAAGCAGGAAAAGGCGTGTTGTATCGGCTATTGTCTCTTCTCCGGCGGGCTGATGAGAAAGGGCGTATCAATGTAGCCCGGTTTGCTTATGTATTGGCCCGCATGGAACCTCAAAAGCAGGATACACGCAGACAGCCCTGCTATCAGCAAATCCGGGTACAGTTGTATGACTGGTATCAATCGGATAAAGACAGGCAGGAATTGATTACAGCTATCGAATTATTGATCTATCATATGCGGGATAAGGAAAGGACGATGAAATTATGAAAGATATAGCCCGGGAAGCAGAATCGGTCATCTTACAATTAAAGGCGGAAAAGCGTGGGAAAGGGCATTTACAGACAAATCAGTTACGGAAGTTTTTGACAGCCGTCAATTCTCTAACCAATCATGTCAATGTATATAAAGCCAAACATTCGCAAGCGACGGAGCTGCCGGAAGAACTAGTTGGGGAAGTACAGTTTTTAAAAGTAAAAGCTGCTTACCAGGCTGGCAGATTTCCAGATGTCAGAAAATTTATGGATGCGAGCAAAATGGAAGAACGGATTACTGAAATCGGATCCAGTATCGAAAAATATGAAGAATTTTCTCGTTATATGGAAGCATTAGTTGCATATCACAAATACCATGAAGGGGATAATTAATATGGCACAGGAAATCTTACAGGGGAAATTAAAAATTACAGCAGCACTGCACGTTGAAACGGGCCTTCATATCGGCGGATCCAGCGACTTTGCTCCTATCGGGGCCGTAGATAGTCCGTTCATACGTGACGCATTTACAAAAGAACCCATTATTCCAGGGAGTAGTTTAAAGGGAAAAATCCGCTCTCTCCTGCGTCGTCAGGAAGGAGTTACGGACATGGATAAAGAAAGCCCTGTCATCCAGCGCTTATTCGGGACAGCTGGCGATATTATGCTTCCGGCACGGTTGCAGTTTTTTGATATCCGCATGAACCGGGATAGTGTCACTGTTTTAGAACAGGCAGATACCGATACATATTTAGGAGAAGTGAAATTTGAAAATTCTATCAATCCTGTTACAGGAGAAGCCAATCCGCGCCAGATTGAACGCGTTCCTGCCGGGGCTGTGTTTGATTTCCGGCTCGTCTACAATGTTGTCGATGCAAAACAGCTGACAGAAGATATGACAAAACTGGCCGATGGCCTGCACTTACTGCAATGGGACTATCTCGGTGGCCATGGTTCCCGCGGATATGGCCGCGTACGGTTTACAGACTGGCAGGTAGTATCCTTCTCCCATGCCGGTGATGAAATGGCATCAGAAGTACTGTCCCTGTTAAAGGAAGTGTAGCGTATGGAATACATTCTCTATTTTCTACAATTCGATACGCCTGTGCATTTCGGTTGTGGCGAAGAGGGAGGCAAGTTAGAAAAAAGTACTCTTCGCTATCGGGCTGATACACTCTTTAGCGCATTATGTTGTGAAATGGTGGCTGTTGGTGATGTGGATGGACTCGTATCTGTATACGAAAAAGCGTCACGAGGACATTTGCTTTTTTCTGACCTGTTTCCCTATGTCAAAAAAGATGATGAACCGCATTTGTTTCTCCCCAAGCCGATACTTACCATAGAGCGCAATGAAAAAGAACCAGCTGCGTCTTATCAACAGTTCAAGACAAAAGCGACACAGCAGAAGTCACTAAAAAAGATGGAATATGTCCGAGTATCCGAATCAGTAGACTATCTGAAGTCGCTGGGGAGCGGCTATTACGGCGATTGGGAACGACCGGATACAGGACAAAGCCATATGGTGACACGAGTCCATTGTTCTACCGGAGCCGATCCGTTACCTTATTATGTCCATGAAATAACACTCTCCAACGAAGCTGGACTTTATGGTATTCTAGGCTATGATGAAGAAGAAGACGGGGATTGGATATTGGCATTGTTGGAACAAATGGGAGTCAGCGGTATTGGTGGGAAACGTAGCAGTGGCTACGGAAAATTTCATTTTGATGATGATCCTATCTACATGGACCAAGACGGCTGTTATACCGACGATGCCGTGTTGTATGCATTGCTTACGGCAGACGATGCAACGTACTATATGAATCTTTCCGTTTTGCTGCCACAGGCAGAGGATTTACCGGTTGTTCAAGAAGGACAATATACACTGTGTAAACGAAGTGGCTTTTTGACACCTGAGGGAATGACAGCTGCGAAAAAAGAAGATATTTACATGATTCAGGCTGGCTCTTGTTTCTCAAGAAAAATAACTGGCCAGATTGCCGATGTGTCATCAGGTAGTCTGCATCCAGTCTGGCGTTATGGAAAAGGATTGTATGTGGGGTTGAGCTTATGATGTCAATAAAAAAACGCGAACGTAAAATGTATGAGCTGACCTGCATTGCTCCTGTGCATATCGGTAATGGAGAATTGCTCAAACAGTTCGAATATATTCATGAGAAAAATAGAAATGAGGAAAAGGTTTATTTTCTTGATCAGAAAAAATGGATGAGCTACCTTATGCGTCACCAGTGGATTGATGACTATGCACAGGAGATTCTTCGGAGACGCTGCGTACTGGGTCAGTGGCTGCGTAATAAGACTCATACGTCAAATTTGCGCCCTGTTATACGGGAAATATGCAATTCATCTGCAGACGTATATACCACTAAGGATTCAAAAAAGCATGTCAATGACATCGTCCGTCAGGTCAAGACTATCGATGGTGTTCCTTATATTCCCGGCAGCAGCCTCAAAGGTGCTGTGCGTTCGGCCATTTTGTTTCATTGTATACGGCAGAATCATCCGGCGTATCAGCCATATTGGCAGGAACTCAAACGGGTCATGGTGTCGGTTGATAAAAGAACAATTGGCAATCGAAGTATTCAACGAACCATTAATCGAAATATTCAAACGATTGTCCGGAAAATGGAACGCCATACTTTTAGCAAATTGAATCTGGACCTGGACCGGCCCAATGATGCGTTAGAAAGCATAATGCGTGGTATTTTGATCAGCGATGCTATGATGACAGAGAAAAAAAGGGACACTATCGTGCTGGAAAAGTACGATGTTAGTAAGAAAAGAGGAAAGTCTATTGATCCTCATACCGTTGCATTATTCCGGGAATGCATTCCTGTCGGCCGCAGATTACGTTTTTCCATTATCATGGATACAGATATGACCAGCCGTATAGGCCTGACATCACTGGATATGCTCTGGCAATGGATGAGAGACTATATCCAATTTGGCCTGGAAGCACAGCAATCCGTTTTTGGCCGGCAGTTTCGGGCTGAGTTTAAAGAAAGCCAGCTGGCAGATCTTCTGATTGGTGGCGGGACAGGCTTTTTCTCAAAGACTATCTACTATGCACTAGCTTCCGAAAGAGAAGGGAAAGAGGTCTTGGCTTCCTTTTTTGACTATGTATTGTTTTCTAAGAAAAATCGGCAGACCAGGCGGTTGGAACCGGCCCATCATCACCTTCGCGATGATGACGTACTGACACCGCGTACCTTGAAACTGGCTTATACTGGTGGTGACCGTTGGATTCTGGGATTAGCTTCCGTAAAGGATGTGACAGAATGCTGAGACTGGTCGAATGCGTGCTCTCTTTCCCTGAATCTGTAAAGGTCCATCAGGAGATGGGGTCTGTTTTTCATGGTGCGTTGATGGAGTGCATTAGTGCAGAGAGTGCAGAACTTTATCATCATATGACGCTGCGTCCGTACAGCCAGGCTGTCTGCTGGGATTCGGAACGCCATTTGCCTGTATGGCGTCTGGGGTTTCTTACGGATGATGCCTATGAACGGATTTTTCAGCCGGTTTCGTCCTGCTATTCTTTATACTTGAAGCAAAAAAATGTAGAAGTGCAGCTAGGAAAATTCGTCACTGTGAAAGAGAACGACTACGAAGTACTGGCTAAACACTATATCCAGCAGGAAACAGCACCTAATAACGCGATATGGCACACACGCACGGTCATGAGTTTTAAAAAAGACGGACGCTATGTGATTATGCCGGATATCCGGCTTATTTATCAGAGTCTCTTACAGCGATGGAATGCATTTTCTCCTGTGACCAGGCTGGAAGAAGACGGGCTTCTGGATCAGTTGACGAATCACTGTCAGCTTACCCGGTATCAATTACGGTCACAGACGTTTTCTGTTAACGGCAGTACGATTTATGGCTGCAGTGGTCAGATGCATTACCGCTTTTTTGGATTTGATATGCTGAAACGGATTCAAGGAATATTGACTGCCTTTGCCCCTTATGCAGGCGTCGGAGTTAAGACGGCTTTGGGAATGGGCTCTGTAGATACGGTAATTCGGTAAATTGGGAGGATTCTTATGCGTGTTTTATTTTCCCCGGTTGGTACGACTGATCCTGTACGAAACTGCCGGGATGGGGCCTGTCTTCATATTCTGCGCCATTATCAGCCGGACCATGTTGTTTTATACTACACGGCAGAAATGGAAGAGCGTGAAAAACAAACTCAAATGTATACCCTTGGTATTGAACATGTACAGCCTGGTTGCCCGGTGACTGAAATTTGTTCTGGAATCAAGGATGCCCATTTGTTCGATTCCTATCTTCATCATCTGCCACAGGCTGTATTTCATGTACATCAGATGTATCCTGATGCAGAAATCCTGCTTAACTTGAGCTCCGGAACACCGCAGATCAAGGTTATTCTGGCTATCATGGCGACTGAATACGATTGGTGCCGTGGAATACAGGTGGCATCACCCGAAGGGCGTTCCAATGTTCATACGATGCCAGTTCAGGATAAAGAAGACGTAGAAGAAATGCTGCTTTGCAATGAAGATGATGAACCGGGTGCTACTAACCGATGTACTGAACCGCACCTTAAAATATTGAGACTATATCGTGAAAAACATGAAATCATGTCACTCGTACATCGATACGAATATGCCGGTGCCTGGGAATTTTGTAAGGGAAATCCGGAAATTCCCGACGAAGCAAAAAAATTAATCAAATTTGCCATGTACCGGTCCGACTTACAGACCAAGGCAGCACAGCAGATTATGCGTAAATATCATGGACAACATTTATTTCCCTTTGTGAATGAAGCAGAAAGTCTGATAGAATATTTACTGACGATGCAAATTCATCAGGAAAAAGGCCAATATGCCAGTTTTATGGTACAGATATCCCCGTTTTTATATGAATTGTTTCTTTACTATGCCCAACATAACCTGACCATCCCTATTGTACGATACCTTGAACGGGATAGGGGCAAAAAGGTTCTTAAGCGTTCAACACTGGCACATAAACCTATGGGTCCGGAATTACTTGCCTTTCTTGATGATGCATTTAAAAGTCCTTACAGGGACGGTGAATTGTCCTTCATCTTGTTATATTATGTCTTTGTCTTTGCTTTAAAGCATGATGAAACAATTGATAAAGAAAAACATCGGAAATTTATGAATGATCCGTTGATGAATCCAGAAAATGCGTATATAGATAAATTACGAATATTACGAAATAATACGGCTCATGAAATAGTCAATGTATCAGTGGATACAGTAAAAAAGCGGACTGGAATGAATCCATCGGATATTATGCAGTCTTTCTGGCAGCTGCTTTCTGTCATACTGGGTTTGCAAGTAAATAGACAACGCAGTGCTTACCGGCAACTTAACCAATGGATTGATCAATCCTTATTGTCAGCGGAAGAACAATAGTGACAGGGAGAAAGGAACGTAGGTCGTCCGGTGAAATGGCATCTACGTTCTTTTTTCTCTAAAAAATATATGGTATAATAAAAACGAATTTTCAGGAAAAATGGAAAATCCGCCCCGCTGTGACAACCATGCGGGATAGCTGCGATTGTGAAGATGAGTATCACTGAAAATGCTATAAAATCAAGAAAATCAGAATCCGCCCCGCAAACCGCCTCGTAGACCTGCATAAATACAGGCTTCGTAAGGGGTGCTGTACATTACCTTAATCCCCGTAAGGGGACGGAAACACCTTAGTTATCTAAGGTACTCTGTTAAATTCACTCTGTACATTACCTTAATCCCCGTAAGGGGACGGAAACATATTTTTTGTGAACGGAACTATGATATGTTTTAAAATGTACATTACCTTAATCCCCGTAAGGGGACGGAAACTTTAATTGACATGCCTAAATATTTCATTATGTGTTTTGTACATTACCTTAATCCCCGTAAGGGGACGGAAACATTTACTTGTAATTTCTAACATAATTAGCCCCCCTTGTACATTACCTTAATCCCCGTAAGGGGACGGAAACATCTCCGGTAGAAGGAGACTGTACAATTACTATAAATTGTACATTACCTTAATCCCCGTAAGGGGACGGAAACCGCGATTTAGTTTCCTATGGATATCTGACTGATTGCCAGACGTACATTACCTTAATCCCCGTAAGGGGACGGAAACTCCTGCTGGTCTTGGTTCCAGAAATACTGTAATTCGTACATTACCTTAATCCCCGTAAGGGGACGGAAACTTTGTACTGTTCACCATACGGAACATAGCGGAAATAGTACATTACCTTAATCCCCGTAAGGGGACGGAAACCCATTTTTTGACTTTTTGACTACAACTGTTTTGTAACTGTACATTACCTTAATCCCCCTAAGGGGACGGAAACGCGTCTTTGGCATATTCTCTATAGGCCTTGCCTTGTATAAGTACATTACCTTAATCCCCGTAAGGGGACGGAAACGGCAGTAGCGTCGTCGGTATCGCTGAAACTAATAACGTCGTACATTACCTTAATCCCCGTAAGGGGACGGAAACTTTAACATAGATGTTTCTATAATTTCGTTTAACCACTGCTTGTACATTACCTTAATCCCCGCAAGGGGACGGAAACTGTTCAGGGTCGTAAATCACATGGTCAAAGCCAAACTGTGTGCATTACCTTAATCCCCGCAAGGGGACGGAACCGTCGCAATAATGGTCATCACAAGAATCGACATTGTGTACATTACCTTCATCCCCGTAAGGGGACGAATATGTTATAATGAATAGAAGCGGGGTCCATCTGGTATCATAGCGATTGTCAGAGCTTCGGATTACTTTAGTGACAGAGACTATAACTGGGAAACAGGGGAGTTTGAAGATTTCCCTACGGTATGTGAATTAGGAAAAGAGGATTGGTAGAAGTGGGAAAGAAACTTTCTTTAGCCGTTGAAGTATCTGAAAAATATCATGCTGATATGACTGATAAGGCGGGGAAAACTTATATGTGCCATTTAACGTCTGTTTCTAACGCGGTATTGCCTCTGGGAGAAGACTATGCTGTAGTCGGCATGTTGCATGACACGTTAGAGGATACGGAGATGACGAAGGAAACTCTTTTTTCCTTATTCGGAAAAGAGATAGCTGATGCCGTTTCTCTTTTGACTCATGATGATGCGGTCCCGTATCTGGACTATGTGCGGGGAGTAAAAAAATCCGGAAACGCACTGGCCATTGCTGTAAAAAAAGCAGATTTAAGAAATAATATGGATTTATCGCGTCTGCCGAAAGTGACAGACAAGGATTTGAAACGGGTAGAAAAATATAAGAAAGCCTATGCAATTCTGACAGGGGATGCGGTCTGATGATGACTGTAGAAGATATAAAAAACGATGATATAGAGTCATTGGAAACGTGGTATGAAGACGATACCTGGAAACGTTTTCCTGAAGATGCTCAAAGAGAATTACTAGCTAGAATATGTGATTACAGGGTGCACTTGTCAACAAAAATTGGACACAAAACTAAAAAAATCAGGCATAAAAAACG
>ERZ773245.67-NODE-67-length-140691-cov-4.229749_pt1 | contig 140691 bp, 133 predicted proteins | sample MGYA00580988_ERZ773245 | MGnify/ENA primary metagenome ERZ773245 (study PRJEB29015, sample SAMEA2737792) | human gut metagenome | biome: human gut; feature: human-associated habitat; material: faeces | place: China | collected 2012 ... | reverse complement strand
GAGCTCAAGCTCATCGACGAGATTTCCGCTCGGTGACCATTTTGGCTCCCCTCGCTGAGGGGAGCCAAGTACCACCTTTAGCGCGTCATTTCCTCATAAATCCGCTTGCAGTCGGGGCAAACCGGGTACTTGGACGGGTCGTGCTTGGGGACCCAAACCTTACCGCACAGGGCCACCACCGGGCGGCCGGTCGCACGCGATTCAGCGATACGGTCCTTGGATACGTAGTGCGCAAAACGATCGGCGTCGCCACCATCGTCACGAACCGGCGACTCCTTGGTCTCCGGACGCTCCAGCACCGACGTGCCGGCACCTTGGTCCGGGTTGCGCAGCGGTTCGGCATCATCAACGAACATCTCGGCAAAAGTCATGGTGCACTTCTTTCCTCGTATTCAACGATTCGACTGCACTCCATCATAGATTCCCGTCGTTACCCGCGAAACCCATTGGCGCGTAATCCGCACACCTCCACACACCCATGTCGCGCATCACGCCACCCCGCCACATACAATGCCACATACAATGCCGCACACGACGCCACACCGACGCCACATACGGCACCGCACACACTGCCTCATACGCCGACGCGACAACAATGCACGCTCGGCAGCACGAAGCACACCATTCGCGGTAGGCTATAAAGCATGACTATCGCAGTATGCCCCGGCTCGTATGACCCCGTTACCGCCGGACACTTGGATGTAATCGAGCGCTCGGCGCGGTTTTTCGACGAGGTGCATGTGGTGGTGGCCGTCAACGCCGCGAAAACACCGATGTTTTCCGAAGCCACCAGAGTCGACGTGATCCGCCGCGCCCTTGACAAAGCCGGTTGCAAGAACGTCACCGTTTCTTCCACCGACGGCCTGATCACCGACTACTGCAAGAAGGTCGGCGCCACCGTTATCATCAAGGGTCTGCGCCAGAACGGCGACTATGAAGCCGAGCTCGGCATGGCGCTGGTCAATCGCAAGCTCGCTGGCATCGAAACCCTGTTTTTGCCGGCCGATCCGATTCTTGAACACATCTCCAGTTCCATCGTCAAGGACGTGGCCCGCCATGGAGGCGACGTGACCGGCATGGTGCCCGATTGCGTCGTGCCGATGCTGGCCGATGCCCTGGCCGAGGAACGTCAGCGGAAGGACTGATGCACTAATGACTATGAGCGATGACCACCCTACTGGATACGTCGATCTGACCAAACCGAATGCGGACGCCGCATCGTCCACTCCGGAGCCGTCCGCCCCGGAACCGCCCGCGTCTACGCAAGCCGCGCCGGCACCCACCGAAGAGGCCGATGTTCTCGCCGGATCGCCGCCCGCCGCGCCTACCCCTACTCCGGCACAAATGCAGGCCAAAGCGCAGGCCCAAGCAGCTCAGCAGACCCGGGCACAGGCTCAGACCGCTCAGGCCGCCGGCATTCGCCCCTCGTTCATGAACGAAATGCCCGACCTGCGAGAAACCACGGACGACGACCCGGCCACGGTCAAGAGCCACGAGGAATTCACCACGGTGTATGACATCATCGACCAGCTCGAGGCGGCACTGGGCGAAGCGAAGTCCAGCATATTCGCCCCCGGCATGGTGAAGGTTGACCGCGACGAATTCACCGACCAGCTTTCCGAGTTGAAGAAAATGCTGCCGGTGCAGTTGGAGCGCGCCTCCGCCCTCATGCGCGAGGCCGAGCGCCGTCTGGAATCGGCACAGACCCAGTCCAACGCCATCGTCGCCTCCGCACAAAGCCGCGCAGCCAACATGATCAAGGACGCCAACGAACAGGCACAGTTCCTGGCCGGCCAAGAGAACGTCACCGAGCTTGCACGGCAGAAAGCGCGCGCGATTCTTGACCAGGCACAGACCAAAGCCGACCATCTGACCCAAGGCGCGGACCAGTACTGCACTACGGTGATGGAAGGGCTGTCCCAGCAGCTCGGCAAACTCAGTCAGGATGTGCAGGCCGGTCTTAACGTGCTGGAAGAGCGCCAGCGCGCGGCCCGCGAACAGATGCCGCACCTGACGCTGAACGACTATCCCGAAGCCCAGTAACGCCAGCAACGCCGGCAACATCAGTAACGCGAATAACGCCAGTAACGAATAACTCCAGCCAACATACGAAAGGCACCAAGAACATACCATGGCACGAGTTGAAGATTCCCCGTGGGCCATTCCGGTAGCGCAGATTGCTTCGCGCGCCGGTCAATCCAAGCCGATTGACGCCGATTTCCCGGCACCTTCCGGCATTGGCGACAGCATTGTCGGCATCAAGGAAGGTGAGCCCGTACACGTGAGCGGGCAGTTCGATTCGATTGTGGACGGCCTGATCTTCACCGGCCGCCTGGTCGCGCCATTCGTCAGCGAGTGCACGCGCTGCCTGAAGCCGATTGACGAGGACTGGCCGGTTGATGTGACGGTGTTCTTCCCGTACGAGTCGGGTCAGGACAAGGCCAACGGCAAGGGCGGCAAGAGCAAGAAGGACGACGAAATCGACATCATCGCCGGCGAGGACGAGTCGGAAGACACGTATCCGCTGCTGGAGAACGGCGCATTCGCGGACATCGAGGCGATGATCCGCGACACGCTGGTCGAATCGCTGCCGTTGCAACCACTGTGCCGACCGGATTGCAGGGGTCTGTGCTCGCAGTGCGGTGCCGATCTGAACGAGGATCCCGACCATCATCACGATGTGACGGATATCCGTTTTGCCGGATTGGCGGGGCTCAAAGCCCAGCTCGAGGCCGAGCAGAACGGCGAGCAGGCCGAGTGACGCGCGCCTGAACGAAGTTTGTACGAGCCGTGCGTTAAGATAACGGACGCTTAAGCTCAATTGTTCGAACGAAATAGAGGATACTCAAATGGCACTGCCTAAGTACAAGACCTCGCGCGCCAACACGCATTCGCGTCGCGCGAACTGGAAGGCCACCGCTGCTGCGACCGTGAACTGCCCGAACTGTGGCGCTCCGGCCCTGCCGCACATGGCTTGCCCGAGCTGCGGTAACTACCGCGGCCGCACCTACCGCTCCGCCATCCAGCCGGCTCACACCAAGTGAGTCCTGCGATAACGGCTTGAATGAAGGCCCTGCCATCGACGGGTGGCGGGGTCTTCGCATAAGTGCACCATTGCGTACACCATCGCATCGCAAACAACACAACACAACACAACACATCACCATCGCGTGAAGGACCATACAACAATCATGAGTAATGAAACCCCACAGCAGCCGACGCCGGCCAACGAGCTTCTTGAAGCGTTGGGCACCACTCTCAGCCCGGATCTGCTCGTGCAGGCACTCACCCACCGTTCCTTCTCGCATGAGCACCCCGGCGTGGCCAATTACGAACGCCTCGAATTCCTGGGAGACGCGGTGCTCGAACTGGTCTCCACTGAAACGCTGTTCACCATTCACCCGGATATGACCGAGGGGCAACTGGCCAAGATGCGCGCCAAGGCCGTCTCCGAAGACGCGCTGAGCGCCATCGCCAAAACCAAGCTCAAGGTGGGCCCCTACATTCTGCTGGGTCACGGAGAAGCCGAGCAGGGCGGCGCGGAGAAGAACTCCATCCTATGCGACATCGTGGAATCGCTCATCGGCGCGACCTTCCTGGAACACGGCATCGACGAGGCACGCAAGGTGATTCACCGGCTTATTGACGACACGCTCGCCGAAGTGGCCACCGAGGGCCCGGCACTTGACTGGAAGACCTCGCTGACCGTCAAGGCGCACGGCCTCGGCAAGGAGGAGCCTGTCTACCATATGGAGGTCTCCGGCCCGGAATACGCGCAGATCTTCACCGCGCGCGTCTCATTGGGCGAGAACGGCGACATCATCGGCATCGGTAAGGGCTCCAGCAAGCGTAAGGCGCAGCTGGCGGCCGCCGAAGCGGGCTGGAAGTCACTGGACTCGTTCAAGACGCGGACTAAGTAAGCCCGCTGTCGGATTTGCGAATAGACTAATACCAACATGAGCGACGAGTCGCGCCGGGGCCACAAGTCTCGGGGAAGCGACTGGAATCAGACACGCGGGCACCCGGCCCCATCCCAAGGTCGGGCAGGTTCGCGACAAAACCTATGAGGTGAGAGGAATCATGGCTTTACCCACGCCTTTGCAGGCATTCAGCGGTGTACCGAAAATCAACACGGCCCCCGATAAGCAGACCATCGTCGATGGCGAGAAGATGACTGGCGCCCAGGCGCTGATTCGTTCGCTGGAGGACCTCGGCGTCGAGGACGTCTTCGGCATTCCTGGCGGCGCGATTCTGCCCGTCTACCACGAGATCAAAGACAACACGAAGTTCCGCTTCGTGCTTATGCGCCACGAGCAGGCCGCCGGCCACGCCGCCGAAGGCTACGCACTGGCCACTGGCAAGGTGGGCGTGTGCATCGTGACTTCCGGCCCGGGTGCCACAAACGTGGTCACGGCCATTGCGGACGCGAACATGGACTCCGTGCCCATGGTCGTGATTACCGGTCAGGTGGGCGTGCAAGCCATCGGCACTGATGCCTTCCAGGAGGCGGATATCGTGGGCATCACCTACCCGGTGTCCAAGCACTCCTTCCTCGTGACCCGCGCGCAGGACATTCCTCGCGTGCTTTCCGAGGCGTACTACATCGCCAATACCGGCCGCCCCGGCCCGGTGGTCGTGGATCTGACCAAGACCGCACAGACCGGCGACATGTACTACTCATGGCCGCAGCGCATGATTCTGCCCGGCTACAACCCCACCACCAAGGCGCACGGCCGTGTGCTGTCCGACGCGGCGAAGCTGTTCTCTCAGTCGTACCGCCCGGTGCTGTATGTGGGTGGCGGCGCCGCCCGCTCCAACGCCGGCGCACAGGTCAAGGCTCTGGCCGACCTGACCGGCGCTCCCGTGGTCACGACCCTGCCCGCACGCGGCATCATTCCCGACTCCGACCCGAAGAACCTCGGCATGCTAGGCATGCACGGTACGATTGCCGCAACCGGCGCCGTGCAGCGCGCTGACCTGCTTGTGGCCATCGGTGCACGTTTCGACGACCGCGTGACCGGCAAGCTCGACGCCTTCGCACCGACCGCCCGCGTGATTCACATTGACATCGACCCGGCTGAAATCGGCAAGAACCGTCAGCCCGACGTGCCGATCGTGGGCGATGTGGCTACCGTGCTCGACGACTTGATTCCCGAGATTCAGCGTACGCAGGCCATTCAGGGCAAGCCGAATCTGGCCCCCTGGTGGAAGGCGATCGACGGCTGGCGCGAGGAATACCCGATGACGTGGGATGAGCCGACCGACGGATCGCTGGCCCCGCAGTGGGTCATCAAGAAGCTCTCTGAGATGGCCGATCCGTCCACCATCTGGGTGACCGGTGTGGGCCAGCACCAGATGTGGGCTTCGCAGTTCATCGATTTTGAGAACCAGCACGCTTGGATCTCCTCCGGAGGCCTCGGCACGATGGGCTACGGTCTGCCGGCTGCCATCGGCGCATCCGTGGGCTCGGCCCGTGAATTCGAGGGCAAGAAGCCGGTGTGGCTGATCGATGGTGACGGTTCCTTCCAGATGACCTCTGAGGAGCTGGCCGCCGCGTTCCTGGACCACGCTCCGGTGAAGATCGCGATTCTGAACAACTCCGTATACGGCATGGTCCGTCAGTGGCAGACGCTGTTCTACGAGCACCACTACTCGCAGACCAACCTGCTCGATGGTGAAGCGCACGGTGCCGATGGTGCGGCGGCACTGGCCGACGGCGATACGCCGCTCGAAGTGCCTGATTTCATCAAGTTGGCCGAGGCATACGGCTGCGTGGGTATCCGCGCGTTCACCGAGGAAGAGGCGATTGCCGCCATCGAAAAGGCGAACCAGATCAACGACCGCCCGGTGCTGATCGACTTCCGCGTGTGGAAGGATGCGATGGTGTGGCCGATGGTAGCCGCCGGCGCCCCCAACGACGAGGTGACGTACAAGCCCGGCATCAAGCCGCTGGCTGGCGGCACCCCGGCTCCGGGAACCGGTCCGGACGAGCATGCGACCGGCGTGTTCGAGCACGAGACCGCCGCTGCCACTGCGAGCGAGCACTGAGGAGAGGAGAACACTCATGGCTAACTATCCTGCATCCCAGCCTGGTTCCCAGCGTCATACGCTGTCCGTGCTGGTGGAGAACCGCCCAGGCGTGCTGGCGCGTATCGCCGGCCTGTTCGCCCGCCGTGCGTTCAACATCAACTCGCTGTCCGTCTCCCCCACCGAGCGTCCGGACATCTCTCGCGTCACGGTGACCGCCGACGTGGAGGCCGTGCCGCTGGAGCAGATCATCAAGCAGCTCAACAAGCTGCTGCATGTGCTCAAAATCGTGGAACTCGACCCGAACTCCACCGTGGAACGCGAACTGGTGCTCATCAAGGTGGCCGCCAACGAATCCAACCGTTCCGACGTGCTGGAGATCGTGCGTCTGTTCCGCGTGCGCGTGGTGGACGTGAATCCGGAATCGCTGACCATTGAGGCCACCGGTGCCGAAGGCAAGATCGACGCCCTGCTGGGGCTTTTGGAGCATTACGGTGTGATTGAGCTGGTGCGCTCCGGTGCCGTAGCCGTGACCCGCGGCCCGCGCGCCCTGAGCGAAAAGGTCGTCGGTTCCGAGGTTACCGGGCGCTGATTCGGCGACTGCGGGAAGACCCAGTCCAAGCTCAAAAGGCGGATGCGCATGATGCATATCCGCCTTTTTTCATGCGTGCATACCTCATCACCCGTACTGCAAGCAAAACGACAGCACCTCATGCTAGCATTATGACAGCAACAAGGAGGTGCATCATGGCAACATTGACCATCCGAAAAATACCCGATGAGCAGATTCAGCAGCTCAAAGAAGTGGCTGAGAAAAACAACCGCTCCATGGAATCTCAGGTGCGATCCATTCTTGAAGAATGGCTGGCTGGCACGGTGGCGCATGAAATCACGCGAAAGACCAATTTCTATGACGAGATCCGCGAATTCATGAAGAACATGGATTTTGAGGGACTCGACAAGGGGGAACTCCCACTATCCGAGCGAAATTCCGCCGATTCCCGACCGCCAGTATCTTTTGAATAGGAATCGGCCATGATTATTCTGGACACCAACGTCATCAGCGAAATCATCAAGAAACAGCCAGACGAACACGTTGCCAATTGGCTGAGGAACCAAGATACAAGCAATTTGGCAACCACCGCCATCACCGTCGCCGAGTTGTTGGCCGGAATATGTCGCATGCCTGAAGGCAAACGACGAAAGTACACAGATACGACCGTCAAGCTGGCGCTTATGACATTAGAGGACAGAACGTTCGCATTTGACACTCAGGCAGCTGCGGATTATGCCCATATCCTTGTCGAACGCGAACACAGGGGCACACCTACCAGTATTCAAGACGCCATGATTGCGGCAATTGCCTGTTCCTGGGATGCGGCCATAGCCACGCGCAATATCAAGGACTTCGAAGGTACCGACGTGGAATTGATTAATCCGTGGGAGTTTGCATAGCGGGAGGCCCCGGCAAACTGCCGAGGCCTTGTGAACGTTACGGTTTCTCCCGCTACTCCAATTGTTCGGAGAGTTCGAGCCATTCGGCTTCGAGATCATCGCTTTCAGTATTGACGGCGGTGAGTTGTTCATTGAGCTTGTTGAGACCCTCGTAGTCGCTCGGGTCATGGGCGGCCATCTGCGCCTCGAGATCGGTCTTCTGCTCTTCCAGTTTGGCAAGCTTGCGCTCGATGGCATTCACGCGCTTGGATGCCTCGTGGAAGGCCTTGCCGGTGAGCTTCGAGGTAGAGTCCTCACCGTTATTGGCTCCCTCTGACGAGGGAGCTGTCCGCGAAGCGGACTGAGGGAGAGATGCGGCAGCATTGACGGCGGCCGCCTTACCCTTACCAGACTTCGCCGAGCTGCTACCGGTGCCCGCGAAGCCAGGCGTGTCAGCCGGCAATCCCTTGCCGTTCTTAATAGCCTCAACCATATCGAGGTAATCCTGCACACCACCGGGCAGATGGCGTACCTTGCCGCCGAGCAGGGCAAACTGCTGATCGGTGACGCGCTCCAGCAGGTACCGGTCGTGGGATACGACAATCAACGTGCCCGGCCAAGTATCGAGCAAATCCTCCATGACGGCGAGCATATCGGTGTCCAGATCGTTGCCGGGCTCGTCCATGATGAGCACGTTCGGCTCGTCGAGCAGGATGAGTAGCAACTGCATGCGGCGCTTCTGACCACCGGAGAGATCGCGGATCGGTGTCATCAGTTGGGCGGATTCGAAGCCGAGACGCTCCATCAACTGTCCCGGCGTCACTTCCTTGCCATCCACAATGTAGCTCGGCTTATAGCGGGAAAGCACTTCCTTGATCTTGTACTTGCCGAGTTTCTCCAGCTCATCAAGGCGCTGCGAGAGCACCGCGAACTTCACCGTCTTGCCAATGTTCACATGGCCTGCGGTCGGGGTGAGTGTGCCATCAATCAACTTAAGCAGCGTGGACTTGCCGGCACCATTCGCACCGACGATGCCGAAGCGGTCGCCGGGGCCAATCAGCCAAGTCACATCATCCAAAATCTCACGGCCGGAAACCGTCACCTTGCGTGCAGCCGAGGTGACACCGGCTGCAGCAGTGTCATCATCCGAATCCGTTGCAGCAGTGCCACCGCCGATGGTTTCACCACCCGTGTTCATGCGACGAACCTCGCGATCGTCAGCAAGCTGCGGATTGCCGCTCTCAGCCTCGGCCTTCTTACGCGCTTCCTCAGCGGACTCGACGGCTTCCGGCACGCCGGCGTCCACCAGGCGCGGGTCAGTCAGGTCGGTGACCGCCACCTCAACGGAACCATGCAGCTGCGGCTCGGCGTACATGGCGTTGACCACATCCACGCGGGAAGCGGACGCGGAGAGCGCCGCCACATCCGGGTCGATATCGGCCATGCCCTGCGGTTTTTCGAAAATCTGCGTCACGTCGACCAAATCGACCACCTGTTTGCCGAGACGGGAGGTGGCCATTTGCTTCAGTTCAAGTGTGTTACGCATCGGCGGCACATCGGCAATCAATTCGCGTGCGGCCTTGACGTGGAACTTCTGCTTGGTGGAGCGGGCACGAGCACCGCGGGAAAGCCATGCGAGCTCCTTGCGAGCCAGATTGCGGCGCTTGGTTTCGCGCACATCGGCTTGGCGATCGCGTTCCACGCGCTGCAGCATATATGCGGAATAGCCGCCCTCGAACGGCTCGATCACGCCATCGTGGACTTCCCACATCGATTCGCAGACCTCGTCCAAGAACCAGCGATCGTGGGTCACGAGCAACAGAGCGCCCTGGCCTTTGGACCAGCGGTTCTTCAAATGTTCGGCAAGCCAGTGGATAGTGACCACGTCGAGATGGTTGGTGGGCTCGTCAAGTGCGAGAATATCCCAATCCTTGAGCAGCAGTCGGGCCAAATCGGCGCGGCGACGCTGGCCGCCGGACAAGGAGCCGACCTTGGCATCCAGGCTCATGCCGCCGAGCAATGCCTCGACGATTTCACGGGAAGTGTTATCGGACGCCCATTCGTAGTCGGCGCGCCCCTCAAGTGCGGCTTCGCGAATGGTGGCGTTGTCATCAAGGGGATCACGCTGGTCAAGCATGCCGAACGTGAGTCCGCCACGCTTTGTCACGCGGCCGGAATCCGGCTCCTGAGCACCGCGGAACAGGTGCAGCAACGTGGATTTGCCGTCGCCGTTCTTGCCGACGATGCCGATGCGGTCGCCTTCAAAAACACCCTGCGTTACATCAGTGAAGATGGTTTTGGTAGCGAAAGCGAGCGAAACGTGTTCCAGTCCAATGTCATAAGTCGGCATGACTCACCAATGTAGCGCCACGCTTGCCCAGCGGCGGCCCGCAAACGTTATTTGTTCAGCGTCTGAGCGTAGGAGTTGCAGCGGGCCGCAAAACCGGAGAACACTTGCTCGGCGAGCGGTTGCAGTAGCTGGTCGTATTGGGCGAACTGCTCGCGCAATTGGGACTTGGAACCACCCGCGGCCTTGAGATCCTTGACCATGCTCGGCTCATCCAGCCATTCGTCCAGCAGCGAGCCGCACACTTCCAGGTGGAACTGCATGCCCAGCGCGGATCCCAGTCGGAATGCCTGCACCTTGGTGGAAGACGAACGCGACAGCAGCTGGCCTTCCGCGGGCAGGCCCACCACGTCGTTATGCCAGTGCAGCACTGTCAGCTGCTTATCCCACATGGAGAAGAAGTCATGCTTGTCCACACGCTTGATCGGCGCGAACCCAATCTCCGGCGCATCGCCCTTGCGCAGCTGCGCACCAAGCGCAGTGGCGATAATCTGATGCCCCAAGCATACACCGAGAATCGGCTTGCCTGAAGCCACGGCGGCACGCGCCAACTTGGCTTCTGCCTTCAGCCCCGGATACTTGTCGTAATCAAGCGCGCCCATAGGCCCACCCATGATTACCACGCCAGCCAGTTCGCCGAAATCAGGCAAGTCCGGTTTCTTTTTGTCGACGATATTCATCGTCACCGTCTCAAGACCGATGTCCTCGAGGTTCGACAATATGCGTCCCGGGCGTTCCCATGGGACATGTTGCAAAATGAGCACTTGTGGTGTGGCCATGACTTCTATTGTGGCACGAGCGTTCCCCGTTTGCGTAACGAGCAGGGCAAATCCATGAATCTCGCAGTTTCCGCAGCGGTCAAAGACGTGTTCTCGCGAGACTGTTGTCCCGCTTCTCATCCGTCTGTCACCTCGTTCGGGCCCCACCTGTGAAGCGTTCATCAAACTCTTCGAGTAACGATTCAGCATGTCTGGTTCGGACCCTACGCTTGAGTGTTATGGGAAACAGCCAAGAACCGCAGGATTTCAACATTTCCGTCATGCCTTCAAGCCTGACGCCGGTGCATGTTGCCAAGGCCGCAGAAGGCCTGAATCTGTATGACACCGCCTCGCACCAGGTCAGCCATTTCGTGCCGCTCAAGCCGGGCGAAGTCGGCATTTATGTGTGTGGCGCGACTGTGCAATCGTCACCGCATATTGGCCATATCCGTGCCGCCGTGGCGTTCGACATCGTGCGCCGCTGGTTTTTGAAGCTCGGCTACAAAGTCACTTTTGTGCGTAATGTGACCGATATCGACGACAAGATTCTCGTTAAGGCCGCGGCCGCAGGCCAGCGTTGGTGGGCCCGCGCCTATTACTACGAGCGCGAATTCACCGAGGCATACAACACGCTCGGCGTACTGCCGCCCACTGTGGAACCTCGCGCCACCGGCCACATGTCGGACATGATCGACCTGATTCAGCGCATTCTCGACAACGGTCACGGCTATGTGGTCACGGATGCGGACGGCAAGCCCACCGGCAACGTGTACTTCGATGTGGCATCCTGGCCGCATTACGGCGAACTCACTCACCAGAAGCAGACCTCCGAAGTCGATGAGGCCGCCGCCGTGGCCGACCGCATGGGCCCGTCCGTGGACGCCACCGGTGCCGACAAGTACAATCCGGTCGACCCGGCCGATGCCTCCCCCGACAAGCATGATCCGCGTGATTTCGCCCTGTGGAAGGCTCCGAAGGACACCGATCCCGAGGACGCCCGTTGGTCGACGCCGTTTGGCGTGGGCCGCCCTGGCTGGCACATCGAATGCTCCGCCATGTCCCACCGTTACCTGGGCGATGGCTTCGACATTCACGGCGGCGGCTTGGATCTGCGCTTCCCCCACCACGAAAACGAAATGGCTCAGACCCGTGCGGCCGGCTACCCCTCCGCTGCGCGCTGGATGCATTCGGCATGGGTGACCGCCAAGGGCGAGAAGATGTCGAAGTCGCTGGGCACCGGCCTGTCCGTGCCGAGCGTGTTGGCTGAGCATTCCGCTTGGGTGGTGCGTTACGCCCTGGGCTCCGTGCAGTACCGGTCGATGCTCGAATGGTCCGATCAGGCGCTGGTCGAGGCGCAGGCCGCATACGACCGCGTCTCGAACTTCATCGAGCGTGCCGGTGTGGCGCTGGGTGGACAGCCTTCTCGCGAGGAAGTCACTGCCGTCTCCGCCGACGATTTGCCCGCCGATTTCGTGGCCGCCATGAATGACGATGTCAATGTGTCTGGTGCAACCGCCGCGATCTTCACCGCCATCCGTTCCGGCAATACGTTGCTTTCACAGCTGGCTGACCGCGCCGATTCCGAAACCGCCAAGGCCGAGGTGCGTGAGGCGCTGCTCGCCGTGCGTGCCATGCTCGACACCTTGGGCCTGGACCCGCTGGCCGAACCGTGGGTGTCCGCCGGCGCTGCCGGCGGTGCCGCTGATGGCACGGCCGAGTCGCCCGAGCATGCAGCGCTGGAGGCACTGATCGCCGAACAGCTCAACGCCCGTGCCGAAGCTCGCAAGGCCAGGGATTTCGCCAAGGCCGATCAGATTCGCGACGCCCTGACCGAGGCCGGCATCGCCATCGAAGACGGCCCGCAGGGTTCCACTTGGAGTCTGAAGTAGTCGCTTCAAACCCATCAATCAGTCAAACACGAAGTCCACGTCCACGATGTGCAGGCGCTTGCTGAGCTCCTTTTCCAGCGAGCGCTTGCATTCGATGAGGTCAGCTACATCAATGGTTTCGCCGATGCCGCTCAGATACACGTCAACGGTGTAGTTCATACCGGTCTTGAAGATCAGCGTCTGCTCGTAGTCGGTGTTGGCAGGCAGATGGCGCTGTGCCTCGGCCTCCACGTAGGCGTTGGTTTCATCGTCGTCATGCACGCCGCCGACCAATTCCACGAACGCCTCTTTGAGCACGCTGAACGGCTCCTTGATGGTCAATGCCACCAAAGCCACGGTGATGAAGAAATCGCCGGTGTAGTGCAGGAAGTCAAGCGGACCGCCGGCCGGTAGCAGCATCAGGAAGATGGCAACTACGCCGATGCCGAACGACATCGATCCGTCGACCAACGTGCTCTTGCACTCGGCGGTGAGCATGGTGCTGGAATCGCCGATGGATCGGTTGGAGCGCCGGTAATACGTGTATAGGCTGAAGCACACGATTACGGTCAGGATCTCGTAGATGACCACCGGGCCGGTTTCAATGCGTTCGCCGGACCCGAACACGAAGTAGTCGTACGCTACTCGGCACACGTCAATCAGCGAATACACCAACAACGACATGGTGAAAATGGCCTTGCAGATCGCGTAGATAGGTTCCAGTGCGAACATGCCATTGGGGAAGCGCTCGGTGGTTCGCACCGTGCGCGACGAGAGGTACACCGCCACCATTCCGGACAGGACGGAAATCGCGGTGAAGGAGAAGTCGAGGAACATGGCCTTGAGACCGGTCATGAAGAACACGGCCATGCCGGCTAAGACCTGCAGCACGTTGATGACGATACCAACGATCAGGGCTTTGCGTTCGAGTAGTTTTTGGGTGGGCATCAGTGGGCCTTCCTTATTGCACGGCATGTCTGCGTTGGCCCGAACGTCATGGTTCGGAGCGCACGGCAGTCTGCGTATAAGCGGTGTCCAGCGATTTTCAAAACAGCGTAAGTATTCCAAAAAACACAGGATTCTTTACGGTTTCCATGGTATCGGAAGCACTCGATTGGCTTCGCCACGAGCGGACGGCACGGCATTTGCCGTCTGAATGCCCAACATCCCTGACTACTACGCGGCACATTCCCCGAAAAGCGTCGTCCCCAACACCGCAATTTCCCGCGTGGCGGCTAGACTGTTGCCCATTATGGCAGCTTTTTCATCTTTGACAGACAGACTCTCGAATGCGTTCAAGCATCTGAAGAGCAAGGGCAAGCTTTCCGAGGCGGATATCGACGGCACGATCCGTGAAATCCGCCGCGCGCTGCTCGACGCCGACGTGGCGCTCGACGTGGTGCGTTCCTTCACCGGCAAGGTGCGTGAGCGTGCACTGGGCACCGAGGTGTCCGACGCACTCAACCCCGCCCAGCAGGTGGTGAAAATCGTCAACGAGGAGCTCACCGACGTGCTCGGCCAAGGCGTCGACCGTCCGCTGAACTTCGCGAAGAACCCGCCGACGATCATCATGCTCGCCGGCCTTCAGGGTGCCGGTAAAACCACGCTGGCCGGCAAGCTCGGCTACTGGCTCAAGGATTCCGGCCACACGCCGCTGCTGGTGGCGGCCGATTTGCAGCGTCCGAACGCGGTGACGCAGCTGCAGGTGGTCGGCGAACGCGCCGGCGTGCCCGTCTATGCTCCCGAAAAGGGCGTCCAATCCGATGGCGGCGAGGCCGTCGCAGCTCCGGGCCAGACCTCCGGCGACCCGGTGAAGGTGGCCCGCGATTCCATCGAACTCGCCAAGCAGAAGCTCTACGACACGGTGATCATCGATACCGCCGGTCGTCTGGGCGTGGACGAGGAGCTGATGAAGCAGGCTCGCGACATTCGCGATGCCGTGCGTCCCAACGAAATCCTGTTCGTCATCGACGCGATGATCGGCCAGGACGCCGTCAAGACCGCCAAGGCCTTTGACGAAGGCGTGGACTTCACCGGCGTGGTGCTCTCCAAGCTCGATGGCGACGCCCGCGGTGGTGCCGCGCTGTCCGTGGCGTCCGTGACCGGCAAGCCGATCCTGTTCGCCTCCAACGGTGAGGGCCTGAAGGACTTCGAGGTCTTCCACCCGGACCGCATGGCCTCGCGTATCCTCGACATGGGCGACATCATGACGCTCATCGAGCAGGCGCAGAAGCAGTTCGATGAGGAAGAGGCCCGCAAGGCCGCCGAGAAAATCTCCGAAGGTTCCTTCGGCCTGGACGACTTCCTCGATCAGCTGCAGCAGGTGCGCAAGCTGGGCTCAATGAAGTCGCTGCTCGGCATGATTCCGGGCATGGCCCAGCACCGCAAGGAACTCGAGCAGTTCGATGAGAGGGAAATCGACCGCACCGAGGCGATTATTCGCTCGATGACCCCGGCCGAGCGCCGCGATCCGTCGATTATCAATGGTTCCCGCCGCGCCCGTATCGCCTATGGTTCCGGCGTGACGGTTTCTCAGGTGAACGCTTTGCTGCAGCGTTTCGAGCAGGCCGCAAAGATGATGAAGCGCATGTCCAATCGTGGCGGCATGGGCGGCGGCATCCCCGGCTTCGGCGGCCCGGCTATGGGCGGCGGCAAGAAGAAGGGCAAGAACAAGAAGAAGGGCGGCAAGTCCGGCAATCCGATGAAGCGCGAGGCCGAGGAGAAGGCATTGCGCGATAAGCTGGCCGGCAAGTCCTCCGGTTCGACCGGCGGTTCCGCCTTCGCCAAGAAGCCACAGAACCCGGCCCTGCCCGCTGGCCTTGAGCAGATGATGGGCAACGTCGACGGTGGCACTGAACTGCCGCCGAACCTCGGCGGAGGCCTTGGCGGACTGTTCGGTCGCTGATCTCACAACTTGGCTCCCCTCGCAGAGGGGAGCCAAATTATATCTCGGTTCAATTTATATTTCGAAAGGAACTTCCATGACGACAATCCTCAGCGCGGTGGCAATCATCGCACTGTTATGGACGACCTTAAGCGCGCTGCCCGCCGGTCTCGAGGCCCGTATGCCGCTTCCGTACATGATTGCCCTGACGCCGCTGTTGTGGGTTCCTTTGATGATTCTGGCCGCGGTCGCCGCATGGCAACATGAATGGACTGCGATGTCGTTGCTTATTGTGGTCGCGCTGATTGCCAGCTCACAGCGCATCAACTACTGGGGTACGTCAATCGACCCGGCCGGGAAACGCAAAGAATCCCACCGTGAAACAGCCCGTGAAACAACTTCGCCGACGCTGTCAAAAAGCCATAACAGCAATACATCGGGTACCTCAAACACTCCGAAGGAAGGGCCCGAAACCATCTCCGATGGACACTGTGAAACAACGCGTGAAACACTCTCGCCCCAGTTCTCGGTTATGACGATGAATTGTCGATACGGACGCGCCGACGCCGCTGAAATCATTCGCAATATTCGCGAACGCAATATCAGCGTATTGGCCTTGCAGGAAGTCACCGACGACCTCATCACACGTCTTACCGAAGCCGACATCAACGAACTTCTCCCCTACCATCAGTTCGGAGACGCCAAAGAGACCGATAATGGCGGATTCAACGTGATCTATTCCCGCTACGAGCCGAGCGCAGCGGTGCCCAACGTGGTCTCCATCCCCGCCGCCGACGTTCCCGCCATCACCCTCAAAACCTCCGGTAATCGCACGGTGACGCTTTGTTCGGCTCACCCGAAATCGCCGATGCGCGGCTGCGCGGATTGGTCGGCCGGCATTCTGGGTCTGCGAGAACTCGCCCGTGCAAAATCCGTCAGCAATCGCAATATCGTCGTCGTTATGGGCGATCTCAACTCGAGCACCGACCATCCGAGCTTCCGCGCGTTGCTCAAGTCCGGATTCAAGGACGCAAGTCTGATTCAAGCCGCCGGCCCGAATCTCACCTTCCCGAGCTGGCTCAAGTGGCCGCGCATCGAGCTGGATCACGTGCTGTTCACTCCCGGGCTCAAACCGTCCGGTGTGAAGTCGTTTGAGGTCGAGGGCACTGATCATCTGGCCCTGACCGCAACGCTTGCACTGCGATAGCCGGCATTTTCGCGATACATTCCCCGGAATGTTGCGCAACGGGGAACGCGCACCACACCGCAACCACAGTGCGCCACGCCCAGTCCGGCCCTGTGCGCTATAATGGGCCAGTTATTCGCGCGCGCGTGGCGCCCTCTACACCCCGAGCCGCGAGGACACGTGGATTCCGGACGGCCATGCCCCACATGGCAAACCGAGAACCCGCACACCTAGCATTACAAGGAGAGCCATTTTGGCAACCAAGATTCGTCTGAAGCGACAGGGCAAGAAGTTCTACGCCTTCTACCGTGTGGTGGTCGTCGATTCCCGCAAGAAGCGTGACGGCAAGGTCATCGAGGAGATCGGTACCTACAACCCCAACACCCAGCCCTCGACCATCCAGATCAAGTCTGATCGCGCTCAGTACTGGCTCGGCGTCGGCGCTCAGCCGTCCGAGCCCGTCTTCAAGCTGCTGAACATCACCGGCGACTGGCAGAAGTACAAGGGCCTTGAAGGTGCCGAAGGCACCCTGAAGACCGTTGAGGCTGGCCCGGACGCCGAGGCCCGCATCGCGGCCGTTGAGGACCAGGCTCAGAAGCTGAAGGCCGCCAAGTCCGAAGCTGCTGCCAAGGCCAAGGCTGAAGCCGAAGCCGCTGCCGCCGCTGAGGAAGCCCCGGCTGAAGAGGCCGCCGAAGAAGCTCCGGCTGAGGCCTGAGCGGAAACGAAAGGCTAGCTATGCTTGCACAAGCTGTGGAACACCTCATCAAGAACATCGTTGATTTTCCCGACGATGTTTCCGTCAAGTCTCATGAGAACGCGCGCGGCGAACTGCTTCGCGTACGCGTGAACCCGGAAGACATCGGCCGTGTGATCGGCCGTGGCGGCCGCACCGCCAACGCGATTCGCACCGTGATTCAGGCACTGTCTGACCACAAGGTCCGCGTTGACATCATGGACGTCCGTCGATAACCGATAAGGAACGATTCACAGCATGGCACAGCAAGACATGCACGACGACCCTCAGCAGCTCGAGTTGCTGAGGGTCGCTCGTATTGGCCGCGCACAGGGCCTGAAGGGCGAAGTCACCGTGCGCCTGTACACCGATGATCCCGAGTGGCGCTTCGAGCCGGACTCCGTGCTCTACAGCCAGGATGGCGAGACCGAGTACATCGTCGAGGGCTCGCGCACGTTCAAGGATCGTTGGATTCTCAAGCTTGAGGGCGTCGACGACCGCAATGCCGCCGAGGCCCTAAACGGTGTCGAACTCTACGGCGAGGTCGACGATGCGGAGGACATGCTCGAGGCCGACGAATGGTATCCCAAGGATCTTATTGGCCTTGAGGCCCGTCTAGTCGAGGGCAACGGTCTGGGACTGCCCGCCGGCCAAGTGGTCGGCAAAGTGGTGGATGTGATCGACTCCCCCGCCCAATCCCTGCTCAAGATTCGTTTGACCGAGCCGGTGGTAACCGGCCAGAATTCCAAGGGCGAGGATGTGGTCGAAAAGACCGCGTTGGTCCCGTTCGTGGAGGCCTTGGTCCCCGACATCGATCTGGAGGAGCAATATCTCACGCTCGATCCGCCCGGCGGCCTGATTCCGGGCTGCGGCATGATCTGACACATAGGGGGGCGCTGCGCATGCAGCGCCCCCCTATGTTCTGTCGGTTCCCAAAAGGGCGCTCCACGCCATGGGTCATATCCATCCACGGCGTGGAGCGGACCGGACGGCCGCCGTCCGCGTCACCGGGCCGCCGCGGTGACGCGCCCCATGAAACGATCCAGGAATTCCGGCACATCGACGCCCAAGGCGACCTGCGTGTGTTTGTCGGGGTCCTGAAGCCGTGAACGATCGCCGATGGTACGGCCTCGGAACGGGCCCTCGAGATCGACTTGCAAGTTGAACCCGAAGGTCGTGACCAGCGATGGGTCGAGCGCGGCGGCCACGGCCAGCGGGTCGTGCAGTCCACATCCGCGAATCTCCGGCTGGTTCTTCAGGTAGAAGTCGATGTAGTAGTCGGTCATGGTGACGAGGAAGTCGCCGGCTGGCGTCCCCAGAGACGCCCATTCATGGGCTTTCTCACGAGTGAGCGCGGTCTGGTGGGTCACGTCGAGGCCGATCATGGTGGTGCGTGCGCCACACTTGAACAGATAGTCTGCTGCCTCTGGGTCTTGGGAGATGTTCGCTTCGGCGGCCGGGCTTACATTGCCGGGCAATGTAAGGGCACCGCCCATCAACGTCACGTTCACACCGGAATCCTTCAGGTCCGGAGCGTTGCGGAATACGGTGGCCATGGTGGTCATCGCGCCCGTAGGCACGATGGTCAGGTCCGGGCCGTATTCGCGCGCGGCGGTGATGATGAAATCGACCGCCGAGCCTGGTGCTTCCGGAGCGCGCGGGGAGTCGGGGATGATTGCGCCGCCGATGCCGTTGGGATGGTGGACCGCCACCGAGCCGGGAGTTGGTGACCACGAAGCGTCCGTTTGCCAGCCGTCCGCACCGCCGTTCTGCCAGCGCGCGTAGGCCTGGGCCCGCTCGTCTGGTGTGGTGCCACGCATTTTCGGCAATGTTGCCGGGGCGATGGGATAGTCGACTCCGGGATAGACCGGAACGTCGTCACGGCCGAACAAGTGCAGTACCGCCAGCGCGTTGCGCGCGGCCAGCGGCACCGCGACATTGCCGTAGGTGGCCGTGATACCGATCAAATCGATCTCGTCGGCACTGCCTAGGGCATATGCGATGGCGAGCGCGTCATCGATGCCGGTATCGAGGTCGAGGATGAGTTTTTTGCGCACAATTATCTCCTTGTGGAACTACCCGGGACTACTCCGGCGACTACCCCTCAGTCTCGCTACGCAAGACAGCTCCCCTGACAAGGGGAGCTGAGAAAGTTCAGCCGAGCTTGGCGAGTTCTTCGGGGGTGAGTTCGAGCTGGTCGGCCTTCAGGGAGTCGAGGATGGTTTCGGGACGGTGCGCGCCGGGAATCACGAACATGTGGTCGCCCTTGGCGAGCTCCCATGCCAGCACGACCTGCTGGTAGCTCACGCCGTGGGCCGCCGCGACCTCGCGGAACGGGTCGAACTTGGTCTCATCATAGGGGTGACGGTAGCCGCCGAGCGGACTCCAGCACACGAAGGCCAAGCCAACCTTGGCGCAGTAGTCGAGCGTGTCCTGGGTCTCCAGGTGAATCGGCGAGTACTGGTTTTGCACGGCCACGAGCTTGTCGCCCAGAATACCGCGCGCAATGTCGATTTGCTCGATGGAGGCGTTGGAGATACCGGCCTCCTGCGCCACGCCCTCGTCCACCAGCTGCTTGATGGCTTCGACGGACTCGTTGTACGGCACCTTCGGATCAGGGCGGTGGAAGTACAGCAGGTCAATGGTGTCCACGCCGAGCGCCAGTGCGCTCTCCTTGCCGCGCCGAATCAGGTTCTCCGGGCGACCGTCCACATCCCACGTGGGGCGGCCGTCGGTGAAGTTGCGGAAGTGGCCCACCTTGGTGGCCACCAGCACCTCGTCCTTCGGCCCCTTCCAGGTCTCAAGGGCCTCGCGCACCAGCTTTTCACCGGTCTGTTCTTCGCCGCCGGAGCAGTAGTAGGCCCAAGCGGTGTCGATGTGACGGCAGCCGGCGTCCAGCGAGGCATGCAGGGTTTCGATGCCGACCTCGTGGCCACGATTGTTTTCGATGGTCAGCGGCATTTCGCCGTGGCCGATGGCGGTGGTGGAGAACGGTCCGAGGTTACGGAACAATGCCATGGTGATTCCCTTCAACAGTAATGAGACGGTCTGTGTCCGATTCCAGCGTAAGCAGAACGCTGGATTTACCGCCCGCCGAACGAGCCGCCACCCGAGCCACCGAACGAGCCACCGAAACCGGAGCCGCCGCCCGAGCCGAAGCTGGAGAAATCGCCACCGGAATCAGCGGATGGTGCTGCCGCGCTGATGGTCGAGCTGATGTCAGCGAGTCCGGAGTTCAGCTGCGAGCCGAGGTCGGAGAATCCGCCGGCAAACGACGTGCCTCCGTAAGCCGGAGCTGGGCCGCTAATGCCCGGGTCCATCTGCCCGGCAGCATCGTCATTGTGGCGGTGGCTGTACCAGCCATACGGGCGGTAGTTCCAGTAGAACAACGAGTTGGAGGCGTTGGCATCCAGCCAAGCCGGATCGTTGACCTGAGGATAGGCCTTGGCCAGCTCACGCATCACGCGATCGGAAATGCCAAACGCGGCGGCGTAGACCATATACCAATCCCACAAGGCCAAATCGGCGGTACCACGGTCGGTGAAGTTGGAGAAGTCTTCCATATAACGCTTAAGGCCCAGAGTCCGGCCGGCGATATCCTGGCCTTGGTCGGTGAGCACGGTCACCGCGCCGGCCATCGAGCAGAACAGGCCGACCAGGAATATCGGCAGCTCGATAAGACCAGCCACCGGGTATCCGATAAAGCTGTTGGCCAGCAGCGAACCAAATCCCAGCACGACGGCCAGTACGCCGGGGAGAATCCATTGCCAGCCCACAGAGCGCGTGGCACCCAGCCGCTGGTATTCCATGCTGCATGCACCGGTGAATTTGCCGAGCTCAATATAGCCGTCTTGCCAGTTCTGGCAGGTCGCCTTCATCTGGTTCAGGTCGAATACCGGGCTGCCCACGCGCTGCGAAATGACGATGAGCAGGTTCAGCAGCGCATCTTCCGATTCGCTCAATCCCAACTGTTGCGCGTTGGGTGCCTCATCAATGGCGAGCGGCAGAATCACGATGGTGCTGGTGATGCCTGCCGCATACTGCTTGCCTTGGTCGGCGGCAATCATTTGGCTCAAGCCCACCGGCGTGGCCTGGCTCATGTCGATGCCGCGATACATGTCCGACGGCCCCGGATAGACGGCAATGGCCTTCTTGACGGCGAGCGACAGCATGGTGGCGGTCAGCTGGCGGTCTTCATCGGATTGGCGCGTCGACGGATCGACCACGCGAATCAGACGGGCTGCGGAAGCCGGACTGATGCCGGGCTGGTCGCGCCAGTATTCGACGCTGCCACGGTATTGCGCACGCCGGTTGCTGGAGATCACAGCCCAGATACCCCACGCGCACAACGCGATGCCGAGCACGATGCTGACAATCCAGAACACGAGACGAGCTCTGGCAGCGAATCGTTGCTTGTCGAGCCAGCGCTGCTGTTGCTTATATTCGTCCTGTTTCAGGTCCTTGAGATGATTGCCGGTTCCCTTGCGGGCGATGCCCTTGGCTTTGGCGGCATCGAACGCCGCGACCACATCGAGGTAGTCGCCATTGTGGATGTTGTAGGCCGTGAACGTGTAGCTGCCGTCGCTGTTGCGCTTGGTTTCCGAAGTGCGCTCGGTGTGCAGCCATGCCCATGAGGTTTTGCCGGTGATGCCGTTGGGGAAGTGGACGGTGCCGGTGACCGTGCCGATAGGCACTTGGTTCTTCTTGCCGAACGGCTCCCATTGGAAGGAGGCCACGTCTTTCCATTTGGTGGCCACATCGTGCATGGTGAAGCTCACGTCGAACTTCATACTGTCGGCCTCGGTGGTGACCGGAATATTCCAGCCGATCTCCACGGTCGTGTTATCTTCGGTGGCGGAGGCGCTGGGCTTGAGGCCATCGGTACCGGGCGTGTATGCCTTTGGATGGTCGCTGCCATCGCTCACATCGGCGATATACCAATGGTTGGCGTAGTCACTGTTCCATTCCTTGTCGGAAAAGACGTCACTGGGCAGCTTGGGGTCGCTCTGTTGGGCATAGTCGATGCCGTCTGTGACGTTGCGCACGCTGATATCGCTGATATCAGTCAGGGTGCCGGAGTTCAGCGTGTATTGCTGAAACAGTTGCTTCCACGGCTTGGTGTTGTCGTCACTGTCGGTACGCTCACGCATCTTGACGTCGATATGCTGCGTGACCTTCAAATCACCGTTCGCGGTGGCGGTCACATCATAGTCCAGCGTGCGGTAGCTGAGGTCGGCCGAATCGCCGAACGCGGAAGTCCCGATTATCGCCAAGGTGATAACTGCCAACACCACCGTGGCAACAATGCTGACGATTCCGGCGCGAATGAATCGCATCCACATATCTTCCCTCTCTTAAGACAATACGGGCCCGGCCGGCGGCTTACCGGACGGGCCTGGAGCGGGTCAGAACTGGACCTGTGGCACCTGACGGGAGGCATCATCGGCCTCGAAGTATTGCGCCTGTTCAAAGTGGAACAAACCGGCGATGATGTTCGTCGGCACGGTTTCGATGGCGGTGTTGAGCTTCAGGACCACGTCGTTGTAGAACTGACGGGCGTAGGCGATCTTGTTCTCCAGTTCCTTGAGCTGGTTCTGCAGATCCATGAAGTTCTGGTTGGCTTGCAGCTGCGGATATGCCTCAGCCGTGGCTTGCAGGTTGAACAGGGCGCGGGACAGCTGGTTTTCAGCGGCGGCGCGCTGAGCAGTGGTCGTGCTCGGGTTGCTGGCCGCAGCCACTACGCCGGCGCGGGCGGCGGTCACCTGAGTGAAGACTTCAGACTCGTGGGATGCGTACCCCTTGACGGTATTCACCAGGTTCGGGATGAGGTCGGCGCGCTGCTTCAACTGCACATCGATTTGCGCCCAACCGTTCTTCACACGGTTCTTCAGCGTCACCAGGTTGTTATAGGCGCTGACGCCCCAACCAATCAAGACAACGATAATAACGACAACAACGATGCTGACGATCAGACCAGTACTCACCTATGCTCCTTTGCTAGACCTTGCTGCGACCATTCTTCCACACTCGCACGTAAACAGAAAATTTATCACAGAGTGTTCATCGTGCGGACTTGTCTTGTACCGCTTTACCGCCGTTCTCCCGTCGATCGACCGAAGCGGGAAATCGCCGCCCAGTCTGACGAAGTATTCCAGCTCGCTCCGTTACGAGAACGGTAATACTCGGCAATACTCGCTCTGAATATGCGAAAGCCCGCCTTGCGGCGGGCTTTGCCGTTTCTCCTACGCACAAATCATTACGCTGCGCGCAGGAAACGATCAGCCGAACCTTCCAGAGATGTAGCGCTCGGCTTCTTCGTTTTGCGGGTTGTTGAACATCGTGATGGTGTCCGCGAAGTACTCGAGGTGACCGGGCTGGCCCACTGCCTTCAGGTTGAAGAAGGCGGTGTAGTCGGCGATACGGGCGGCCTGCTGCATGTTGTGGGTCACGATCACGATGGTGTAGTCGCTCTTGAGCTCGTTGATCAGATCCTCGACGGCCAGGGTCGAAATCGGGTCCAAGGCGGAGCAGGGCTCATCCATGAGCAGCACCTGCGGGTGGACGGCCACGGCGCGGGCGATGCACAGACGCTGCTGCTGGCCACCGGACAGGCCGATGCCGGGGTTGTCGAGACGATCCTTGACCTCTTCCCAGAGGTTGGCGCCGCGCAGGGCCCATTCGACCAGATCGTCGGCGTCGGACTTGGCCAGATGGTGATTGTTCAGGCGCACGCCGGCCAGCACGTTCTCGCGGATGGACATGGTCGGGAACGGGTTCGGGCGCTGGAAGACCATGCCGACATCGCGGCGCACGGCCACCGGATCCACGTCCTTGTCGTACAGGTTCTTGCCTTCGAGCAGCACCTCGCCCTCGACGTGCGCGCCGGGGATGATCTCGTGCATGCGGTCCAGGGTGCGCAGCACGGTGGACTTGCCGCAGCCGGACGGGCCGATGAAGGCGGTGACCTTGTTCGGCTCGATGTTGATGTTCACATCCTCGACGGCCAGGAAGTCGCCGTAGTAGATGTTCTCGTGGTTGACGTCAATACGTTGTCCCATGATGTTTCCTTATATTTCCTTGTGTTCTTAAGGCTTAGGCTTAGCGACTGGCTTAGCGTTCGGTCTTGACGGCGAAGACCTTCGCCACGATTCGGCCAATGAGGTTCAGCAGCAGCACGATGACGATCAGCACGAGAGCCGCAGCCCACGCACGTTCCATCGGAATCGTGGTCACGCAGGTGGCGTCGGCGTTGGGCGGGCAGTTCGCGCTGAGCTTCGAGTACTCCTGGTAGACGAACACCGGCAGGGTGGTCATCTGGCCGGAGAACAGGTTCACGTTGGTGCTGGAGATGTAGCCGGCGGTCATCAGCAACGGTGCGGTCTCACCAATCACGCGGGCGATGGCCAGAATGGCACCGGAGACGATGCCCGGCAGAGCGGTGCGCAGCACGATCTTGGTAATCGTGCGCTGCTTGGTAACGCCCAGAGCCAAGGAAGCCTCACGCAAATCGTTCGGCACGATCTTGAGCATTTCCTCGCTGGACTTGACCACGGTGGGCAACATCAGCAGGGAGAGAGCCACGGAGCCTTCGAAACCGTTGATGGTACCGGGGCCCAGCAGAATCGTGAACATCGAGAAGGCGAACAGGCCGGCCACGATGGACGGGATGCCGCTCATCACGTCGACGAGCAGGGAGATCGTGGTGGCGAGCTTGCCGCGGTTCGAGTATTCGACCAGGTACACGGCGCACATCAAACCGATCGGAATGGAGATAACCATAGCGCCAGCGGTGATTTCGAGAGTACCGATGATGGCGTGCAGCACACCGCCGTAACCACCGGACGGGGTCTGGTTACCACCGACCACACCGGTCATGTTGTAGCTCAGGAAGTTCAGGTTCAGGCGCTTGATGCCGTTGACGATAGTGGTCCACAGCAGGGAGACCAGCGGGATGCAGGCGATCACAAACGCCACCGCGATCAGGACCCACATGAAGTGGTCCATGATATTACGGCGCTGGATGGCGGAACGGGTCGGGCGGAAACGATCGAAGTCGATTTCGGGCGCGCCGTCCATCGGAGTCTTTTCAGTGTTCTCAGCAGCAGTCATCACGCAGTCGCTTTCTCGGTAAGCTTACGGGCGATGAAGTTGACCACGAACGTGATCAGGAACAGAATCAGACCAGTTCCGATCAGCGTGGAGACGCCCAGATCGTTGGCTTCAGGGTACTGTGCGGCAATATTCGCGGCGATGGTCTGGTTCTGCGAGGCCTGCAGCAGCTTGATGGAGTAGTTGAGGCCCGGGGACAGGATCATCAACACGGCCATCGTCTCACCAAGCGCGCGGCCGAGAGCCAGCATGGAGGCGGACACGATACCGGACTTGCCGAAGGGCAGCACGGCCAGACGAATCATCTCCCACTTGGTGGCGCCGAGCGCCAGCGCGGCCTCTTCGTGCAGGCGCGGGGTCTGCATGAAGATATCGCGGGACATGGAGGTGATAATCGGCAAAATCATAACGGCGAGCACCACAGCCACGGTGGCGACGGTGCGCGGCGGGTTGGCGGCCGGGCCCTCGAACAGTGGAATGAAGCCCAGGTGGTTGGCAACCCAGTTCCAGAACGGGTAGATGGCCGGCACCAGAATCAGGCCGCCCCACAAACCGTAGATAACGGACGGGATGGCAGCCAGCAAATCGACCACATAGCTCAGCGCGGTGGCGAGCTTCTTAGGTGCATAATGCGAAATGAACAGCGCAATGCCGATGGACACGAAGAAGGCAATCAGCAGTGCCAGCAAAGACACGAGCACAGTACCGAACAACAGCGGGAGCACGTAGCCCCAGAAGCTGCTGGCCTTGCCGCCGGTAAAGCTGGACACGGTCTGGCTGTTGGCGGCCTGATCGCCACCGATGAGTGGCCAGGCGCGGAAGAACAGGAACAGGAACACAGCGGCAAGTACAACCAGGATCAGGATGCCGCAGGCGTATGCCACACCGCGAAACACCTTGTCGGCGGTCTTGCCACCAACTGGCTGCACAGCCGTTTTGTCTTGCGAACTCACGGATTCTCCTTATATAGGGTGGTTATCAAGTATTCAAGTGGTGCGGTTTTCGTCTGTGACGTTGCCAAACCGTTCGGGTCCTGACCCGCTTTAAGCCGCAGCCGTATGGTTTACGACTGCGGCTTAAAGTTGGCGGCGACTGCTCTTACTACTACAGTCTATCGTTCAGTTGTCAGGTCCAGTCCACACGACCCTTGCGGGCCGACGTCATCACTTGGTCTTGATGGCCTCGATGGACTTGGTGATCTCGGACTTCAGGGAGGAGGGCAGCGGAGCGGTGCCGGCGGCATCCTGAGCGGCCTTCTGGCCCTCGTCGGAGGTCACGTAGGTCAGCCAAGCCTTGGCGAACTCAGCCTGCTTGGTGTCCTTGTAGGCCGGGCAGACGATGTCGTAGGAGACCAGGACGATCGGGTAGGCGCCCTCGGCCTCGGTGGCGTGGTTGATCTTGATGACGATGCGGTTGTCACCCTTAACGGTGTCGTCCTGCTTGGAATCCCCAATGACCTTGGAGCCGGCCTCGGCGGAAATCTCGTTGTACTTGTCGCCGACCTTGACGGCCACGGTGCCCAGGTCGCCGACCTGAGAGAAGTCAGCGTAGCCGATGGTGCCGTCGGCCTGCTTGACGGTGGAGATCACGCCAGAAGTGCCCTTGGCACCCTGGCCAACCTCGTTCGGCCAGTTCTCGGAGAGGTCGTAGGTCCAGTTGTCAGGGGTGACGTCCTTGAAGTAGGAGACGAAGTTCTGGGTGGTGCCGGACTTATCGGAGCGGTGCACCACGGTGATGGCGGTGTCGGGCAGCTTCAGGTCCTTGTTCTGATCGGCGATGGCCGGATCGTTCCACTTGGTGATCTTGCCGTCGAAGATCTTGGCGATGGTGGCAGCGTCCATGTTGATGTGCTTGCCGGCATCGGAAACGCCCTTGAGGTTGAAAACCACGGCGATCGGGGAGATGTAGACCGGGACATCGAAGGCGGTGCCTTCAGTGCACACGGACTTGGACTGCTCAACTTCGTCATCGGCAAGGGCCTTGTCGGAGCCGGCCCAAGCGGTGGCACCGGTCAGGAAGGTCTGCACGCCAGCGCCGGAACCGGACGGGTTGTAGGCGATCTTGGCCTCAGGGTTGGTGCCCTGGAAGCCGGCGATCCAAGCTTCAACAGCGGCCTGCTGAGAGGAGGCGCCGGCGCCCGAGAAGTTGCCGGAGATCGGGGTGGACTTGGAAGTGGAATCGGAGGAGGAGCTGTTGTCGGTCGTGGTGGCGGTGTTATCGCCGCAGGCGGCCACGGAAGCGAGCATCACAATGCCGGACAGAGCGGCAATGGAGCGAACGAGGATGTTCTTCTGCATGATTATTACTTAATCCCTCTATCAACTATTCGCGGGCGGCTCAGCGCTGCCCGGTCAATTCATGACAACTACAAGCGTATTGGTGGTTTCAAGGGCCCAAAACCGAAATCAGTAAACAGAAGATGAACACTTGGATGTTTGTGGGCTACGTTGAGGCTACGTAGTTTTTGGAGCGGGCTCGCCTGCGGCGAGTCCACAGCGAGCCCACAATCCACAACAAAAAAAGGCGACCCGAAGGCCGCCTTCCATTTACTCCGCGGGAGTATCGATCTTGTATCCGAGACCGCGCACGGTAGTCAGATACTTGGGGTGCGCCGGATCTTCCTCGATCTTGGAGCGCACGCGCTTGACATGCACGTCGAGCGTCTTGGTGTCGCCCACATAATCCGAACCCCAGATGCGGTCGATCAGCTGGTGACGCGTCATCACACGGCCCTTGTTCTGCATGAGGTATTCGAGCAGTTCGAATTCCTTGAGCGGGAAGAACACGGTTTCGCCGCGTACGGTGACCTGATGCTGGCCAACCTGCATGGCGATATCGCCACACACCAGCGGAATATCGTCATCCACAGTGCCGGAAGCCTGGGCAGTGGCCTGATTGCGACGCATCACGGCACGAATACGTGCCAGCAGCTCACGGAAAGAGTACGGCTTGGTCACATAATCGTCCGCACCAATCTCAAGGCCAACGACCTTATCGATTTCGGCGCTCTTGGCGGTGAGCATAATAATCGGCACACGGCTCTGCTCACGAATGCGGCGGCACAGTGCAGTGCCGTCAATGCCCGGCAGCATCAAATCAAGCAGCACCAAATCGATGCCGCCCTTGGTGAACAGTTCCAGACCTTCCTCGCCAGTGGCGGCGGCGGACACGTCGTACCCCTCGCGTGTGAGCTGGTATACCAGCGGCTCGCGATAGGATTCCTCGTCTTCGACGATAAGAATGCGTGTCATAGTAGCCTTTCTTGGGTATGTTCCCGTGCGCATAGGCGCAAAGTTTTCCGACATTATCGTAACCATTTGTTCTCCGTTAGCCTGCTGTTTCCCGAAAGTACGTAATTGCGTAATTGGGCTACGCGCGGTGTGCGCACCTCGCCCACTGTGTGATTGTGTGGCAATGGAATGGCACCATGTCGGGCACCAACCAAGGCCCTACGCTTGTGTCGACTCGTCCGACCGGGCCTCGTCGTCATCCTCATCCGGGGCGGCCGGCAGCTCGATGGTGAACGTCGACCCCTCCCCCGTACGCGACCAGACCGAAATCCGACCGCCGTTCTCCTGCACGCAGTGCTTGGTGATGGCCAAGCCGAGTCCCGAACCGCCGGTCTCGCGCGAACGGGCCGGGTCGACCCGGTAGAATCGCTCGAAAATGCGGTCCAGCGATTTGGCGGGGATGCCGATGCCCTGATCGACCACGCGAATGGTGACTTTGCCATCGCGCTCCCCCACGCCGACCGCCACAGTGGTGTGTTCGGGCGAGTAATGGATGGCGTTCTCTACGAGGTTCTTGACGGCGGTTTGCATGGCCTCTTTGTCGGCCTTGATCATCGGACCGTTCGTGGCTGGGCTGCCTGATTCTTCCAAGGAACCTTCGCCATCGGCCGGCTCCTCGACCTTCGTGGGTACTGACTGTCCGTTGACACTCAGTCGGATATCCACATGGCGGGAGTCGGCTTGGGTCTGATTGGCGGCGATGGCGGCGCGTGCCACATCCAGCGCGGAAATGCGCCGCGCATCGATCACGCTTTGCGGGCTTTGGGCTTTCTGCAAGTCGATAAGATGATGCACCAGTTCGGTCAGGCGCGCGGATTCCTTGGAGATACGGCCGGAAAAATACCGTACGGCGTCCGGATCATCGGCGGCGTCGGTCACGGTTTCGGCCAGTAGCGCGATGGCACCGGCCGGAGTCTTGAGTTCGTGCGAAACGTTGGTCACAAAGTCACGGCGGACGGCCTCGAAACGGCGCTGCTCGGACATGTCGTTGATGAAGATGGCGTACAGGTCATCGCCGATATCGCCAATGCGCACACGCAAATACAGCGTGTTGGACGGGCGTGACTGGCCGGCCTCCAGTCCTCGGCCGTTAGAGGACGGATAGGAATTGCGATTGACCGGCAGCTGAACCTCACGCTCACGCATGCCACCGTCGGCGGCGGCCTGAGTGAGGATGTCCTCGACTTCACGCGAGTTGAGTCGGTCGCCGGAGACCAGGCCGAATGGCACTGAGCCGGGGCTTGAATATTGGACCAGACCGTTGCGGTCGGTGACGATCAGGGCTTCGGGCAGGACTTCAATCAGGCGACGCTCGGTGGGGCGCACGGGCGCATCATCACCGAATAGAGAATGCGTATCCTCGTCGCCGGACAGGTCCTGTTCGGCGGCGAGCCGGCCTGAAACGCGGCCTTTGTTGTAGGCGATGACGGCAACCCACACCAGTATCAGCGCGGCGAGCACCACAATCACGACGATCTGCCAGATATCCATGATTTCCAGAGTAAAACGTGCGAGGCGTAGTGAGATGCCTAAACTACGTAAGTTCGTCTATTGTTCATTTTTGGCGGGACGACATAACAAAATGCTCCCGCTGGCGGGAGCATAATATGGGGAGCTCTATTTACAGCTCGTAGTCCTTGTCCTTGCTTTCCTTGATCAGGAACAGAGCGAGCAGAGCGAGGGCAGTCATGATGGCCATGTACCAGCCCACACCGGCAACGCCGAACTTGGAGGTGACCAGTTACAGGCGCTTGACGATGTCGACAGCCAGACGGGCGGCGGTATCGGCGTATTCGGAGATGTCGAACTCCTTGAATACCTCGTAATCGGTGTCGGCGTTGTCGGAAAGGGCACGAATCACCAGTGCCGGCACGTTATTGCGGGCGGCGACCTGTGCCACGGCGGCGCCTTCCATCTCCACGGCGTCAGCCCCGGTGAGTCGGATGACCTCCTCGACCTTTTGGGGCGTGTCCACGAAGTAGTTGCCGGAGGCGATGATGCCGGTGATGTGGGTAATGCCCGCATTGGCAAGCGCCTCGTCGGCGACTTCCAGCAGACGGTCATCAGAGTGGAATTCCTCCACCGGAGCGTCCGCAGTGCCGGGCTTCCACTGGCCTACGAGCCGCATGTCAGTGTCGAGGTAGCGCAGGGTGCCGCCGAGCACCACGTCGTTGATGTGCAGGTGGGTGTTAAGGTTGCCGGCGATGCCGCTGAAAATCACGGCGTCCGGGGCAATCTCGTCAATCAGCAGCTGCGTGGTGGCGGCCGCATTGACCAGTCCCATGCCGCCTACCGTTGCGGCAACCTTGATGACGTCAGAACCGAAGGAGTCGACCGTGCCGGACACGATGTCAAGGCTGCCCTTGGCGGTGTGCGTCACATGCGTGAGCGATTTGGCGATCAGCGCCACTTCCTCATCCAATGCGCCAATAATAGCTACAGTTTTCATACCCATACGTAAGTTCCTTTCACAACACTTTCGGCTCCCCTTGTCAGGGGAGGTGGCCGCCGAATGGCAGGCTGAGGGGTAGAGACGTTTCGTTGCATTGCTCCCGCGAGAGAGCCGATGACGCAACTCAGTGCCAACGCCGTGTGGCTACGGCTTCCGCAAGCTCGCGCAGCAAGGCCTCGGTTTCTTCCCAGCTGATGCACTTGTCAGTAATCGACTTGCCATAGACCAGCTGATCAAGCGGCGCGGCCTTCTGATTGCCTCCTTCAATAAAGCTTTCCATCATGATGCCGGTAATACCCTGTTCGCCAGCTGCAATTCTGCTGGCAATATTGCGCACGACTTCGGCCTGACGATGTTCGTCCTTGCCGGAGTTACCGTGCGAGCAATCAACAATCAGACCATGCGAGGCTGCGGATTCGGCGGGCATTTCGGCGCGTACGTCTTCCATGGCTTTGGCCACGGATTCGGCATCGTAGTTCGGGCCGTGAATCGAGCCGCGCAACACCACATGGCAGTCCGGGTTGCCAAGGGTCTCGACTGCGCAGGCACGCCCCAGATGGTCAATGCCGAAGAACGTGTGCTGCTGAGCAGCGGCGAAGCAACCGTTGACCGCTGCCTTCACCGAGCCGTCAGTGGCATTCTTAAAGCCGACCGGCATGGAAAGCCCGCTGGCCAATTGGCGGTGGATCTGGCTTTCCGTGTTGCGCGCACCAATGGCGCCCCAACTCACCGCGTCCGAGATGAACTGCGGGCTGGTGGGCTCCAGAAATTCCGTGGCGGCCGCCAATCCTTCCTTCAGCACACCAAGCAAGGTTTTGCGAGCAAGCAACAGGCCCTTGCGAATATTGTGGCTGCCATCAATATCCGGGTCGTTGATCAGGCCCTTCCAGCCAATGGTAGTGCGCGGCTTCTCGAAGTACACGCGCATGACGATGAGCAGCTGTTCACCGAGCTCATCTTTCAGCTTGGCCAATCGGCGCGCGTAGTCCAGCGCGGCCTTCGGGTCATGAACCGAACAGGGGCCGACGATGACCAACAGCCTGTCGTCTTGGCCGTACAGGCACGCGCGAATCTCATCACGCGAGTAGGCGACGATTTCCTGAGCCTGATCAGTCAGCGGGAGTTCAGCGAGCACTTGCGCGGGCGTGGGCAGCGGCTCCAACTCCAATACGCGGCGGTTGATGATGCGACTGACACCCACCTGATCTTCCCAACGCGGCACATCAGTGGCAACGAGCGGGTTCTTCCCCTCCCCCATCGCCTGACGAATGGCGCGAAGCTCTTCTGGGGTGTTCAACGGCTGCGGACCGACTTGCAACGGATGCAGCGAATGTGCTGCTTCCTCCTGCTGCTGCATAACATCTCTCCTTGGGTCAGTATCCTTCCCAAGGATAAGGTGTCACGGGAACAAACTGACATGACCACCGTTATTGGCAAAAAATGCTCACTGAGTGGGTCTCAGTGAGCATTTTTACAAAGACAAAGCTATTTAGCCGAGCGGCGAGCGGTGACGGCGTCGGCTAGGGTGTGCAGCAGTTCGTTGGTGCGTTCCCACGGCACGCAAGAGTCGGTGACGGACTGACCGTAGACCAACTGGTCGAGCGGGGCCGGCTTTTGGTGACCGCCGACCAAGAAGCTTTCCATCATTACGCCGGTGATGCCTTGTTCGCCGTGCGCCAGGCGCTCAGCGATCTCTTCGATGACTTCGGCTTCGCGGTTTTCGTCTTTGCCGCAGTTGCCGTGGGCGGCATCGATGACGAGGCCATGCTGGCTCGGGCCGGACGCTTTGGAAACCTTGAGGTCTTCCAGAGCTTGACGCACGGATTCGGCATCGTAGTTCGGGCCGTGGCTGGAGCCGCGCAGAACCAGATGGCAATCCGGGTTGCCTTTGGTTTCGGCGGAAATCACGCGACCGTCCAAGTTAATGGACAGGAAGTGATGCTCGAAGCCGGCCGCGAAACAGGAATCGGCGGCGGCCTTGATGGAGCCGTCGGTGGAGTTCTTGAAGCCCACCGGCATGGACAGGCCACTGGCCAGTTCGCGGTGGACTTGGGATTCGGTGTTACGCGCGCCGATGGCACCCCAGCTGATCGCGTCGCAGATGTACTGCGGGGTGATGGGGTCAAGCCATTCGGTGGCGGCGGGCAGGCCGAGGCTCAGCACGTCGGTGAGCACCTTGCGGGCCAGCCACATGCCCTTACGAATATTGAAGCGACCGTCCAGATCGGGGTCGTTGATGAGGCCTTTCCAGCCGATGGTGGTGCGCGGCTTCTCGAAGTACACGCGCATCACGATCACGAGTCGGTCTTCCAACTCGCGCTTGACGGCAGCCAGCTTTTCTGCGTACTCGTGCGCGGCCTTCGGGTCGTGGATTGAGCAGGGGCCCACGATGACGAGCAGTCGGTCGTCGCGGCCGTTGAGCACATCGCGGATTTCCTGCCGCGAGTGGAGCACGAGCTCGCTCATCTCATCGGTGAGCGGCTGCTCCCTGAGGAAAGCACGCGGCGCGGGAATGGGGTCAAGCTGACGAATGTTGACATCGACGGTCTCAGGAAAGACGGCCTGCTCCCCCAAACGACGTTCATCCTCGGAACTATCCGGACCACGTAGTGCTGCCATTGCTCGACTCCTTTCCTTGTATACGTACTGTCGGTATGTCGCCATAGACGCAAAAGCCCAACTATAGCAGTTTGTTACGGGGACTGCTTGTTGGGCCGGCAGTTATGGACTTTGGGTGGACTCGCCTGTGTGGACTCGCCTGCGGCGATGCTGTGTTGTTGTGCGGCCTGCGACCGCGGTCTCTCCCTCTGTCAGCGGCTTCGCGCTGACAGAGGGAGAGACCCTAGCAGCCGACAGGCTGCGAGAAAACACAGCATTGGCCGTCAGGCCGATTCCGGGAGGCTGACGAAGTCAGGCCAAAGCGCCCATCGGATCCCATGCGGGGAGCATGGTGGCTGGCTCTTCGAGGGCCTTCTGGTATTCCTCGGGCAACAGGGCCTTCGGGACGGCTACCTCGTAGACGTATTCGGTGAACCAGTCGTCGGACATGGTGAAGTAGCCCTTGTCGGCGATCTTGGCGCCCCAAGAGTTCTCCACGCGCCAGCGGCGGGTGGTGCCGTCGTCGGCCACGTCAACGCCGGCGAAAGCCATGGCATGGTTCATGGCGGAGTCGCCGAAGCGCACGCGGGCTTCCTTGTCCAAATCGAAGTCCACGTCGTACACGCGGCCGTACTCGAACAGGTCGGTGGCCCAAGCGCCGTTCTCACGGTCCATGAACGGGTGGCAGTCGGCACCGAACCATACCGGAATGCCCTGCTCAACGAGAATCTGCTTGACGCAGTCCTTCATGAACTGGTTTGGCACGTTGAGGTACTCGGTGGCGTCGCCGCCAGCCACATTGCCGAGGTGCTCGATGCCGATCTTCTTGCCCTTGGCGTGCTCGGTGCGCGGATCGTCCACCAGGCACACGTAGTCCTCAAGATCAGCCGGACCCACGTACTTCTTCCAGAACTCAACCGGCGTAATCTCGCCGTCGCGGTGGAATTCGCCATCCTTGTCGGTCCATTCCCAGTCGAAGGAAACCGGCGGCTCGCCCAGGTGGATGGTCAGAATACGGTGGCCGGCAGCAGTGGCGTCGGCAATAATCGCCTCGACCTTGGAGGCATCGCCGTCAGCGGCGTACATGTGCGCCACGGCGGTGTGCAGCATGTGGCGCAGCTGGATGTTCATTTCACCGGTGTTCTTGGAGGATTCGGTCTCCGGGAACAGGTCCTTGGGCACAGCGCCGTACTTCTTGTACACGTTCATGGCCATGGTCCACTGGCCGCCATCGCCCATCACGTCGGCGAGCAGGTGCTGCATCAGGCGGGAGTCGGAAGGCTCTCCGGCAGCCACCAGAGCGGCCACATCCTTAAGGAAGTAGTTGACGCGCTCCAGCTTGTCGTAGTACATCGCGTAGTTCTGGGAGAACTCGAACTCCTTCAAGTTCATGTTCTTCTTGGCCACGAAACGGGCCACGTTCAGGGAGCTGAACAGCCAGCAGCGGCCGGAGCGATCCTGATGGGTGGCTTCGCCATTGTCAACGATGGTGGAGAAACGACGCTGCATCAGACGAGCGCGGTCATAATTGCGAGCCACCTTGTCGATGCCGGCGGCGGTCACCGCGTTCATGGCCAGACGGTTGGTGCCGCTCTGTGCGAAATCGCCGCGCAGGGTATTCAACGCTTCACCGGTCAGAGGCGTCAATTCACTCATGTCATACTCCTTCTGTGATGGTGCGCTTGTGGCGCAGATTCAAACGAATACGGCACCTGGCTCGAAAGCGCAGGTGCCGTAATTCTTACCGCTAGTAGTCTAATCGAAGGCCTGTCATTCGCCGTTCTGCTCAGATACGGCCGGATTCTCCTGAGTCGGGGCCTCCGGTTCGCCCTGTGTCTGGTGCTCGGACGGCTCAGACGATTCGGACTGCTCATTCTGCGCAGCCGAATCAGCCGAATCAGCCGAATCAGCCGAATCAGCCGGTGCCGCATCTGTCTCATTGTGATCGTCGGCAGCCGACTCGTTTCCACTCAACTCACCCGGCTGGTCATCGGCCTCGTTGTGTACAGGCTTGACTTCCGGGACGGGCGCAACCACCGGCAATGCCGCCACGGCAGCGGCTTCCTGATCCTGGCCAGAGGCCGCCGCATTACCGCCGAAAGCGAATCCGGAGAACGCCTGCGAGAACATAGAACGCAGTTCCGAAACACGCTGGGTGATGACGGACTCGCGTTCCTGCAGATCGGCGATGCGCTTGGACAGACCGTCAAGCTCGCTTTGGGCGGCGGCGCGACGCTCCTCGATCTGCGCATCGGCTTCCTCGCCCGCCTTATGTACGATTGCGGCGGCCTGGATGTCCGCCTCCTCGCGCTTGGACGCGGCATACGAATCGGCTTGGTCGCGAGTGTTCTTGGCCTGACCGACCAACTCATCGGCTTCCCGCTTGGCCGCCACACGACGCTCTTCGAGGTGCTGCAGCAGTTCGTTGACCTTCTTCGTGGCCTCATCCTGCTGAGCGGCGATGTCGTGACGGATCTGCTCGACCTCGGCGTTGACCTGGCTCATCGTGCTGGTGCGCTTGACCTCGGCCTCATCAGTGATTTCCTGACCCTTGGTTTTGGCCGCATCAATGATTTCGCTGGCCTTGCGCTGGGCTTCGGTCATCATCTTGGACACTTGCTCGCGCACGTCGGCGAGCTTCTTGTTGGCCTCGGCGAGCGCCGCCTCAATCTGATCGTTGGAATCAGACTTAAGCTTGGTGATCTCCTCATTGGCGCTTTTGCGCATTGCGGCAACCTGCTGGGTCGCCTCCGCCTTCATGTCGGCGATTTCGCGCTCTTGAGTGGAGCGTTCGGAAGCCATCTTCTTGGTGTGCTCTTCGCGCGCGTTGCTGAGCTCAAGCTCGACGGTCTGACGCTGTTCGGTGATGGTCTTGGCAGTTTCGGAGCGCAGTTGTGCGGCATCCTCGTTAGCGGAGGTGGTCACTGATTCGGCCTGATTGCTGGCGTTCGTCAGAATCGAGGAGGCCTTGGCATTGGCGTCGTCAACAATATGCTGGGCATCCAGCTTGGCGTTGTTGATCAGTGTTTCGGCCTGAGCCTGAGCCGTGGTACGGATGGAGGACGCGTCCTGCTTGGCGCGTTCCAGCAGTTCGGTACTCGTCTGTTCGGCGGAGGCAAGCATCTGCTGGGCGTTCGCTCCCAAGGAAGCGAAGCTGTTGCCTTCCGGCTTCTTGTTCTTCTCTTCCTGAAGTTGGGCCTGCAATTGCAGAATACGGTCGTCATCCGCCGCAATCTGCTCACGCATGCTGGCCAACGTCTGCTGCGCACGCTTCATACTCTCCTGAGTAGCGTCGAAGGCAGCATCAACCTTCTCCTTGTCATATCCTCGCAGCACCACCGGGAAACGATCCACCATCGCTGTTTATTCCTTTCGCACACGCATAAAGCTCTTGGCACATCCTTGAAGCACTGTAGCGCATCGCACTAGCGCTGAGCGTTGAGCGACGCGCAATCGTTACAATGCGTGCGAACCATGTTCTATTCCGGCGTGGCGCACAGCGTGCTAGGCGATGAGGATGTCGGAGCTGGAGGGCTTGAGATAGTAGCGCACGGCTTCGCGCACCACATCACGGCCAGCGGCGATCTGCTGGTCGAGTGGTAGACCATGCTGGCTGGAATGCGCCGGAACGACCGGAGGGAAGCTGACGAATCCGCCCAGCACCTGCTCCTGGGTGGCGGTCCAGTTGAGCAAGTTGTAGAACAGCGAATTACATACGAACGTACCTGCGTCCGAACTCAAGGTGGCCGGAATCGAATCGTCCGTGAAATCATTCAGGATCGAGCGCAACGGCAGGCGGGTCCAATAGGCGGCCGGGCCATTGGGATCGATGGGTTCGCGGCGTGGGATCACGTTGTCCGCGTCTGGCTTGATCGCGTCCATCAGGTTGGTGGCGCATCGTTCAAGCATCACGCCTCGGGCTGCGTGCTTGAGCCCGGTGGCGATGACGATATTGGGCTTGGTGGCCTCAATCGTCTCTTTCAGCGTGGGCCAGGCTTTGGCGAAGCTCACCGGGATGCTGACGGCATGAACGGTGACGGCGACCTGCTCCAACGGATCGTCCGGAGCAGAGGAGACGCCCAGTCCCTGCTCGGCGATGGCCTTGGGCACTTCGACGGCGGGATTGACCTCCACGCCGTCATAGTGGTCGAAGCCGGAGATCACAACATTGAGTTCACGCATAATGCCAGTCTAGCGATGCATCTGGCCGGCCGCTTGGGCCAGCAGGGCGTGCATGCGGGCGCGGGCCTCTTCCTTGGGATCACGACCGAGAATCTCCTCGGCGATACGCTCAGCTGTGGGAATATCTTCCAGCGTGGTGATCTTCAGGTTGGTTTCCGCACCGGAGACAATGGCGACGGGTTCATCAGGCAGATAATCGACCACTACGCGCGTGTCGTCGGTGGGATGGAAGTCCGGGTCGGCGGCAGCCAAATCGTAAGCGTGACGAATCGTCGCGAAGCGGAAGGATTGCGGGGTCTGCGCGCGGAAGGTGTTCGGGCGGTCCGGCACCGACTTGACCACTTTCAAATCGCCCAGATCCTCGGTCAACAGCACGGTGTCGGTTGAGGCGTAGGCCACGGTTGCGGCCGTGAACTGGTCGAGCGCATCAATCGAACCGTCGATGGCGGACTGTTCCACGAACGGACGGACGGCGTCATGGATCAGAATCTTGGCATCGTCCGGAATGCCAGCCGTAGCCAGCATGTCGAGCGCGGTGGCGGTACTGTCCACACGCTCGTCACCGCCGTCAATGATGACGCGGACCTTGGTGTAGCCCATCTCGCCAACCAACGTTTCCACTTCACCGCGCACCTTGGGATTGACCACCACCACGATGTCGCTGACGCGGTCGCAATGTTCAAAGGCATCAATGCTCCAGCACACGATGGGCTTGCCGCCCACGGAGACAAGCTGCTTGGGATTATCGGGGTCGAAGCGCGTACCGAAGCCGGCGGCCAGCACCACGGCCACCACCGGCACGGTTTGCGCCGGTTTGGCGCCCTGAGCGGGGGCCGGCTGGACGGTAGGCGTCTCGACGGGGGTATCGAAATCTCTCTCAGTCATAGGCACCACCGTAGGGTGAGGGCTGGCCGTCCGTGAACTGCATCACATCTTCTCCACGGAATGTGCTCGCATTCTCCGTTTAGTCACGCACGATGAGGGCGAGGAGGCGGCCTTCGTGTGTTTTGTTGGCGAGCGCGGCGCGGCGGTGCGAGTACCACAGTGGGTTTTCGAGCGTGCACATGCTGTGGCTGATGTTGTCGATGCGCTCCGCGAGCTCGGCCGGGCCTTCGCCATCCGTACGGCACAGTTCGGCGAGTTCCGGGTCTTCCTCAAGGTACTGGGTGGCGGCGTGCACGCGCGGCATCGAATCGACCACCTGATGTACACCGGCGAAAGCGAGGTCGATCATCGCGGCTTCGGCGATGTCGATGCCGGCACCGCCGAAACGGGTCTTCGTCTTGGTCAGCGGGAAGCGCTTGATGAACTGGTCGGCGATCTCGTCGCCCACTTCATAGCAGTCGCCGCAGATGCGCGGGCCGAGTGTGGCCACGATGTTCGCCGGGTCGGCACCCTTGCTCTTCATCAGGTCCACCGTGGTGCCGATCACGCCGCGCTCCAGACCACGACGGCCGCAGTGGGCCGCACCGATGATACCGGTGACCGGGTCGCCCAGCAGCACCGGCAGACAGTCGGCCGCGAACATGCCTAGGGCGATGCCGGATTGTGCGGTGACCTGGCCGTCCGCCTCGATGACGTGCGGAGTGTCAGTCTCACCATGTGTGCCGGACACGTCGAAGCCGAAGGGGGTGTTGATGACGAACGAGTCGTCCACGTCCACAGCCACGCCGGAATGTACTTGGGAGACCAGCGATAGGCGGGCTTGCACCGCTTCGGCGAGTGCGATGCGGTTCGACAGCACGGCCTCAGGTTCGTCGCCGGACTTGCCGCCGAGGTTCAGGTTGCCGTAATCGCCGGTGCTCAGGCCGCCCAGTCGCGTGGTGTACACCACCTTGATGCCGGGGGCCAGTGCGATGGGGATGGTCACCGGAATAGGGCGACCGGCTTTATCGGTAGAGCTGATGCTGTTGGAATCGAGGATTTCTTCGCTGTATTCAGGCATAAGGCATTCTTTCTTGGGTGCGGGCGGTGTTCATGATTTTCATGACCACCCCCAGTCAGCGGGGGCGGAGTGGTAGGTTATTCGGCTTTGAGGGTGGGCTTTTTGGTGCGCGAGCGGATGGCGGCGTTGATGGGCACCTGGTGCGGGCAGGGCATCGAGAACACGTGCGCCGGATTATTGATGGCGGGTACTGGCGCGCCATCGGCATCGCGCAGGCCGGTTTCCGGCACGGTAAAGACCAATGGTCTCTCGCCAGGCAGCAGGAATTCGACCTGTTGACCGGGCTCAATCTTGTTACGGCTCATCAGCGTGACACGTCCGTCTTCGTCCGCGCTCCAGCTCAGCACTTCGCCCACTACCAGCCATGAGCGGAAGTAGGCGGAGCGGTCGGTGTTCTGTGTGACCTTGTGCTCCGGGTAATAGAAGCCGGTGGAGTAGTCGCGGTGGGCCACCTTGTCGGTTTCCTCGAGCAGCCATTCGGGCAGTTCGACGTGTGGGGCCGGGCGAACGGCCGCATGTTTCCAATCGGTCTCAATCTGTTCGACCGCGGTGTTGGACTTGCGGCGCGTGGAACGGGCGTGAGAGCTCATGCCGTCGGGTTCGACGGCGGTGCCGGCCGGCGTACCAGAGGCAGTTGAGTCGACGGCATCAGCAACCGTCACGCGGTCACGTTCTGCGGCAACCGAGCCGGTGACCGAATCGGCAACCGCAGTATCAGAGCCACGGTCATATCCCTCATCGGCCACACCGGCGAACGCGGCATCAGCATTGCGCATCACTTGATCTTCGGTTCCTTGGCCAAAATCGGGGTCGCCCGGGCGAATCACACGGTCATGGAAAGGCTTCAAAACATTGCCATCAGCGTCTTCAAAACCGCGTTGAATCATGTATTCATTAACCGCGGTTTTGTAGGCGTTGGTCATGGCGGCGATATAGTAGGCGCTTTTCGCGCGGCCTTCGATTTTGAGGCTGGTGGCACCGGAGTCAATCAAATCATCCAAGTGCCCCAGCATATTCATGTCCTGCGAATTGAACAGATAGGCGCCGTTCTCGGTCTGCTCGATCGGGAAGTACTGGCCGGGGCGCTTCTCTTCCACGATCGAATACTTCCAGCGGCATGGCTGGGCGCATTCGCCGTGATTGCCATCGCGGCCGGTCAGATAGTTGGAGAACAGGCAGCGGCCGGAGAAGGCCATGCACATAGCACCGTGGACGAAGCATTCGATGTCGAGGTCATCGGGAATGTTGGCGCGAATATCACGCACGGCCTGCAAGTCCATCTCGCGGGCCAACACCACACGGCGAGCACCAAGCTCGTAGAAGGCGTTCGCAGCCTGATAATTAGTCACGCCGGCCTGGGTGGAGACGTGCAGTTCCAGATTCGGAGCCACCTGACGGGCCATCATCATCACGCCAATATCGGAGACAATCAGCGCGTCCACGCCGGTGTCTTTGAGCTGGCCGACGTACTCGCGCATGGCTTCGATCTCGTTGTTGCGCGGCAGCACGTTGCAGGTCACGTACACGCGAGCGCCGCGTTCATGGGCGTAGCGCGATCCTTCCTCGAAATCCTCAAGGCTAAGGTTTTTGGGGGCCGATCGCATGCCGAAGGCTTTGCCGCCGCAGTAGACGGCGTCGGCACCATAATCGACCGCGGTTTTCAGGCCCCTCAGGTTGCCGGCCGGGGACAACACTTCGGGCTTTTTGCGGGTGGGGAGGTTCATCGTCGTATTCATCACCGCAATAGTGTAGTGGTGGCCGTGTAATGCGGGAGGGGCTACCGTTAGGCTGGATGACATGAAGATCGATATCGTGAGCGTGTTCCCCGAATACTTTGAGGTGATGAACCTCAGCCTGATGGGCAAAGCCCAGGCCAAGGGATTGTTGGAGATCAAGGCGCACAACCTGCGCGACTGGACCCACGATGTGCATCATTCGGTGGATGATACGCCAGTCGGCGGCGGGGCCGGCATGGTGATGAAGCCCGAAGTGTGGAGCGAATGTCTGGACGAACTGCTGGGATTCTCGCAGCCGTCCGGCTCCCCCGCCCCATCCGGCGCACCGGTGCTCATCTTCCCGAACCCATCGGCCCCGTTGTTCACCCAGCGCGACGCCACCGAGCTCAGCCATGCCGACCATCTGCTGTTCGGTTGCGGCCGGTATGAGGGCTACGATGCGCGCATCCCGGACTACTACCGCGCCCAGGGCGTCGACGTACGCGAATATTCGATCGGCGACTATGTGCTGAACGGCGGCGAAGTGGCGGTGTCGGTGATGCTTGAGGCCATCACCCGCCTGATGCCCGGATTCATGGGCAACCCAGATTCGATTGTTGAGGAATCCTACACCGGCGAGGGCGCACTGCTTGAACATCGCCAGTACACCAAGCCGGCCGTGTGGCGTGGTATTGCGGTGCCGGACGTGCTGTTGTCCGGCGACCACGGCAAGGTGGACCGTTTTCGCCGCGACGAAGCGCTGGCCCGCACCGCCGAGATTCGGCCGGACCTTATCGCGGCACTGGATTGCAAGGCGCTGGATAAGGCCGACCGCAAGACCCTGATGGCCTTGGGCTGGGAGGTCTCCGCCGCCCATCCGCGCCGGCTCGCCGATTAATTCACCACACGGGGGGAGATTCACTACGCGGCGGAATCGTCGGAACGCTCTATATCCGAGTCGTCATCCGCGGATTCGATGTAGAAGACGGCGGTTTCGCCGTAGTTGCGGCTTTCGGTGATTTGCCAGCCTCCGGGGGCAGTGGGATCATCCGAGCGTACCGAGCGTTCGAGCATGATCACCGTGTTCTCGTTGGTGGCGCTGCCCGCCGCCAGATCGGACAGTAGCTGATTGCATTCAGCGGTCTCATAGGCATAGGGCGGGTCGATGAATATCACGTCGAATGGTTCGCCGAAGCCGCCAGCCACTTGCTCGGCTTTTTTGACCAGCACACGGGCCTTGAGCGAAGCATCCCACGAACGATTCTTCTGTAGCTGCGCCAAGGTCTTGGTAATCAGCGCCGCCGCAGGCCGGGAACTTTCCACGGCCACGAGTTCTCGCGCGCCACGGCTCAGCGCTTCGATGCCCAACGCACCAGTACCGGCGAACAGGTCCAGTACACGGGCATCATCCAGCACTCCCCATGAGTCGAGGTGCGAGAAAATCGCCTCTTTGGTGCGATCCGTGGTAGGCCGGGTACCCGTTTTCGGCGTAGCAAGCGCCACACCCTTGAATCGTCCAGAAATTACACGCATAGCTTTCACTGTACAGGTTCATCTGCGCATACCAATCATGAACAACAATGGGGTGCTCGAAGCGCACCAATGATATATGCACTTCGAGTACCTCATGTACGAATGGTCTTGCCTCCACTGAAGCACATTCGAGGGCTTCCCGACCGTGATTTCCTCACGATCGGCATACGGAAAAACTATATCGTGCGATTACGGGGGCGCAGCCCTAGCCTCAGCTGGAGGTGCCTCAGCTGGAGGTCAGGAAGGTTTCGTTGCCTCGGGTGAAGTCGAGGACGGCACCGGCGAGTTGGACCTCACCTGCCAGTTCGGGGTCGGCGGCCAGAAGCTGCCCGGCACGGGTGCGGGCGTCGGCGATCATGTCGGCGTCCTTGACCACGCGCAGGAGCTTCAGGCTGGACTTGCCGCCGGATTGGGCGTCGCCGAGCACATCGCCGGCACCGCGGAATTCCAAGTCGGCTTGGGCGATTTCGGCACCGTCGAGCGAGTGGTGAATCACTTCGAGCCGTTGCTCGGCCGGGGAGCCGGGTTCCGCACGGGAAATAAGGAACGCCCACGAGTTGGTGCCGCCACGCCCCACGCGGCCGCGCAGCTGATGCAGCTGAGAGAGGCCGTATCGGTCGGCATCAAAGATGACGATGCAGCTGGCCTGCTTGACGTCCACGCCGACTTCGATCACCGTGGTGGACACCAGGATCGGAGTCTCGCCGCCGGCAAAATCGGCCATGACCTGGGTTTTGACGTCATCCTTGTCGCGGCCGGTCAGAGTCGCAAACCGAATGCCTTGGAACTGTGGAAGTTTCTGCAACCGGTCGGCGATTTCGGCCACCGCATGCAATGGCGGGCGAGCCACGGTTTCGCCATTTTCGTCGAAGGTTTCGTAGGGGTCGTCGATGCCGATGGCATCGGCCGCCGCGCGCGTCGCACGGCCGCCCGCAGCTGTGCGGGCACTGGAACCAGATGCTGCGGCGCGTCCGCGGGCAGAACCGGCTGCTGCCGAAACGCCGGAACCGCCTTCGTTCTCCTCATCATCCGCATCAATGCGCGGGCACACGATATAGGCCCGCTCCCCCGCGTCGACTCGCGCGCGAATGTGCGCGAACATACGCCCCATGGTGGCGGCGTCGGCCTCATTGACCACCACGGTACGAATCGGTTTGCGGCCGCCAGGCAATTCGGTGAGCCAGGAAATATCGAGATCGCCAAACCAAGTCATGGCGGCGGTGCGCGGGATGGGCGTGGCGGTCATCACCAGTAGATGCGGCGTGGTGCCGTCATCGGTTTTGGCGTTGAGGCTTTCGCGCTGTTCCACACCGAACCGGTGTTGCTCGTCGATCACCACCAAGGCCAAGTGCGGGGCTTGGAAGGTCTTGGAAAACGCCGCGTGCGTGGCCACGATAATGCCCGGCTCACCACTGGCGGCCGCAGCGAGCGCCTTACGCCGGGCGGCAAGCTTCATACCACCGGTCAGCAGGGTGACGGGAATTTCCGCAGTCACCTTGGAAGAAGAGACCGTCGAAGCACCGGACGCGCCCATCGCGCCCTCAACGTCGTCCGCGGCATCGGTCTCCTTGGCACCCGGCTGTGCAAGGGTCAACCCCGACACCATCTTGCTGATGGTCTCGTAATGCTGTTCGGCAAGCACCTGAGTGGGAGCCACCAGCACCGCCTGATAGCCGGCGCCGACCGCCTGCAGCATGGCCGCGAGCGCCACTACGGTTTTGCCGGAGCCGACTTCGCCCTGCAACAGACGCTGCATGGGCCAGTCACGTTCAAGATCGGACGCGATGTCGTCCACCACCTGACTCTGCCCGGCTGTCAGTGTGAACGGCAACGATGCGATGAAGCGGTCGCGCAAATTGGGCAAATTGGGCAGATCAGGCAGATCGGTCGCAGAACCGCGCTCCGATGCTTCTGGTTGCGTACTTGGCTCCGCAACCGCTTCGCCCACCGACGCTCGAGCTGTTTCCAGCGCCTCGTTCAGCGGGCAAGGATGCGCCGATGACTTGTGCGCGTGCTGTCGAGACTTCAGCAGCGAGGTCTGCGAAACGAAAGCCTCCTCATAGCGCAGGGTTTCGATGGCCTCCTTGAACCGGGCCGTGGAGGCCGGATCATGAATGGCCAGGAACGCCTCAGCCCGATGCATGAGGTTCTTGGCCTTGCGCACCGATTCGGGCAGCACATCTGGGATGGATTGGGAGAGCGCCTCAGCACCGGATTCGGCGGTCGTGCCGGACTTCTCTTCCCCGTTTTGGACGGCGATGGTGTCAGTCGCGGGAGCCACAATGCCGGCTGCCCCAGCGCCAGCGAGTTGCCCGTCAGGCGTGGACGACGTGCGGGCCCCCATCATCCACAGCAATCCCAGAATCGTCTCATGAATATGTTCGGACGAGATACGCGAACTGGCGTGATATACCGGGCGGGGCCGGCAGACGCGGGTAAGCGCCTCTTGCACGGTATCGGCGTCGTATTTCAACGCGGCCCCGGAAGGGGCAGTCGCGGCCGGCGGATACGCGGACTGCGCACTGGCATACGGATCGGCACTTCCCGCAAACGCACCATTGCCGGATGCCGCGCCCCGAGCGTAACCCTCAAGCCCCGCTCCTGCTCCGGCCGGCACGGGCGCGACAGTGAGGATTTCGGGATGGGTGAACTGCAGCTGACCCATGTATTCGCCGGGCATACCGGAGACCACCACAGACGTGCCGGCGCGCAGTCGCACGCTGACCCAATCCACATACGATTTACGATACGAGAAGAACGTGAGCCGGGCCGTACTGCCGGGTACGCGACGAGACCGGGCGAAGTCGGCGTCATCGACCGTCGCTTCGAGTCGGTAGCCGCGGCGAGCGTTCATCGGCACCACGCGCATATCTCGTATCACGGCGGCAAATGCCATCTGCTGGCCGGGTGCGGCCTCGCGGATGGCGCGAAGCGGCACCGGTTCGGTGACGCGGAAAGGATAGTAGGTCAGGGCGTCGCCGACAGTGACGATTCCCAGCGATTTGAGCGCGGACACGCGACGCTTGTTGGTGACCAGCGAAGCGAGAGTGGTGCCCATAGTGATGCTCATATTGGCCTATTCTATTCGCACGGCCTCTTTAGGCCGCAGAAACAACAAAACCCGCCAAGCCGAAGCTCAAACGGGTTTTGCTCCACGTTAGTACGCGATTCACGCGGCCACGCGCTGAACCTTGCCAGCCTTGAGGCACTTGACGCACACGCGCAGGCGAGTGTTCTCGCCATCAATCGTGGTGCGCACAGACTGCAGGTTCGGGCGGAAGCTACGCTTGGTACGACGGTGCGAATGGGAAACGGTGAAACCGGTCTGCGGTCCCTTGCCGCACACTGCGCAACGAGCTGCCATGATGGACTCCCTTAACCTTGATGTGTCAAGTCTTTCACGCATTCGACCGCCGGTTTCACCCGACATGCCGAACACACAACTTCACAAATATATAGCCCAATACCGACAACCGCAACTCTTGCGTGTACCATGGGCGAACCTCGGCGGTTCACGCGCGGTTCGAGCGTAACTTGCGAGTGGGCCATCAGCGGTTCACGAGCGGCTCGGCATTGGTTCGCCAGCGGTCCGCAAGTAGTTCGTCAGCAGTTCGCCAGCGGCGAATTACGCTGCAAATCATAGCGTTTACCCGATAAAACACGCCGGCCTTCCTTTTCCGCATCCAGCAAACTCTCATATAATCTCGGTATAAGAGACGGCAAGGGACGAAGGGGTCCTCGTGCAACTTGCGATGTGCAACTTACGACGAAGGAGGCTGTCATGTTGAATCTCAAGCGAGGTATCGGCACTCACGAGCCCAGCGTGATTTCACTGGGGCAAGTCTGGGTGGACATTATGCTCAATGTGGACAAGGTGCCGGCACAGGGCGGATTCGCCGTGGCCGATCATCCGAAGCCCTCCATTGGCGGCAGCTATCGCGTGCTGCAGGCGGCCAGCCGCATGGGCGTGCCGACCGAGCACGCCGGCATTCTGGGCAACGGCCTGTGGGCGCATTTCATCCGCCAGTCATTCCAAGACAACGGCATTACGCATATCGGCCAGGATCGTCTTGATGAGGATTCCGGCTTCCGCGTGGTGCTGAGCTCCGGCGCGCCGAAGAAGACATTCATCGCTTCCTATGGCGCCGAGGCTCATGGCGACTCGGACACGTTCGACACGCTGGAGCCGCAGCCCAAAGACGTGGTGCACATCAGCGGCAACACACTGATGGACCACACGGCCACCGGCGTGGACGGATTCCTGCTCAAGGCCGGTACCGACCCGGCTGCACGCGACTACACGCTGGTGATCAACCCCACCAATACGTTGCGTTTGGTCAACGACCATATGCTTGAGGACCTGGTGCTCGCACGCCCGGTCTGGTCCTGCAACCGTCAGGAGGCCATGACGCTGGCCGAGCGACTTGGTGCGCCAATCGACGACAGCAAAGTCACCATTGGCGGCGGACTTGACGACTTCATGCACCAGTTGTGCGACGGCTTGGGCGCTACACTGCGCGCGCCGCTGGTGGTGCGTGTCGGCGCCCGCGGCGCTTGGATTCGTGAGCCAGGTGGCGAGACGATTCATATCGAGGGATACCCGACCAAGGCCGTACACACCCGTTCGGCGGGCGGTTGCCACACCGGCGTGATGTGCGCGATGCTGGCAAAGGGCCATAGTCTGGCCGAATCGGTAAAGATCGCCAACGCGGCGGCATCCATCGCCATCCAGCACAGCCTCAACGGCGTGCCGCAATGCCCCGATTACGACGAGGCCATCGCGCTGATCGGCGAATAGTCGACTATAGGTAGCTCCCCCCAGTCCGCTTCGCGGCCAGCTCCCCTCAGCGAGGGGAGCTATTTTTGCTCTGGCTCCCCTTAGAAAGAGGCCCGGCATTATTCATCCGCCGTTCAACCGGAATGGCTCCCCTACCCTAGTCCGCGCTTCTACGATAGATTGAGTTGAATACTGTCGAGGAGTGTATATGACTGATCCCACGAATGTCCACGAACCGGTGCCGCAAAGCGCCAAACTGACCGCCCGCGAGAAGAAGTGGATCATCTACGACGTCGGCAACTCGGCATTCGTGCTGCTGTCCACCGCCGTCATCCCCATTTACGCCAAATCGCTGATGCCGGCGGACGGCAACATCGTGTCCGCCTGGGGCTACGCGCAAACCATTGCTTCCTTGGTCATCGCGCTGCTCATGCCGTTGCTCGGCTCCATCGCCGACGTGCAAGGCATGAAAATCAAGTTCTTCCTTGGCTTCTTCGGCACTGGCGTGGTCACCTGCTGCGCAATGGCCCTGCCCCTGACCTGGCTACCGTTCCTAGTCGTCTACATTCTGGCGACCATCGGCCTCAACGGCTCGCTAACGTTCTACGATTCGATGCTCATCGACGCCACCTCGAACGAGCGCATGGACAAGGTCTCCTCGCATGGCTACGGCTGGGGCTACATCGGCTCCACCGTGCCGTTCATCTTCTGCATCGCGCTGATCTTCGGCGGCCCGTCGCTCTTCGACTGGTCCACGGTGGCTTGCACGCGCGCCTCGTTCATCATCACCGCCATCTGGTGGGTGGCATTCACCATCCCGCTGCTTACCAGCTACCGCCAAGTGCACTATCGCGCCACCCGTGACCAGCTGGGCTCGGCCGTGCGCGGCACGTTCAGCGAACTGGCGGGCACGTTCGGCAAAATCGTGAAGAACAAGCCGTTGTGGATGTTCATGATCGCGTTCTTCTTCTACATCGATGCCGTGAACACGGTGATTTCGATGAGTACCTCCTACGGTGCCGAGCTTGGCATCGACTCCACCCAGCTGGTGGTGGCACTGCTCGTCACGCAGTTCGTGGCCTTCCCCTGCGCGATTCTCTACGGTCGTTTGGCCGGCCGGTTCGGCTGCAAAGTGATGATCACGGCGGCGGTCGTGGCATACATGTGCATCGTGTTCTTCGCCGCGTTCTTCCTGAAGTCGGCCGTGGAGTTCTGGATTCTGGCGATTCTGGTCGGCATGTTCCAGGGCGGCATCCAGGCGCTCTCCCGCTCGTACTACGGCAAGATCATCCCCAAGGATCACGCCAACGAGTACTACGGCTTCTACGATATCTTCGGCAAGACCGCCTCGATCATCGGCACCTTCCTGGTGGCCACCACCACGTCCCTGACCGGCAACGCCTCGCTCGGCGTGCTCTCCATCGCCGTCCTGCTCGTCGCGGCACTCGTCTTCCTGCTCCTGCAAAAGGACCCGACGCGGGAGTGATTTGCCGGCCCTCGGCAACTCTGTGCCGAGGGCGACATCTCGCAGCATAGAAATCCTCGACATAGGGATGCCGCCGTTTGAAGTCGGTATGTGACATGCCGCCCGGAATCAGCATCGCCAGCCCGATAATCACGCCCACGCAGATGCCCAGGAATGTCAGAAAATCGTTGAGTGGCGTCACGCCGAGAATGGAATTATCGGAATCGAACAGGTTGCCGATGCCGGCTCCCGCGATAATCGCCGCGACACCGCCGGCAATCAGTAGCGCGAATCGGCAGCGGTGTTCATCGTAGCCGGTCAGATCCTGCGGTAAGGCAGCCACATTAGCCAGCGTGCCGGGACGTGATGAACTGGTTCCGTGCAACATTTCGCCGGGCAATGCATTTGCGGAGCTCGGGCCATTGATGCCGTCACCGCCGGACCGCGCTGATTCACCGATGTTCCCATCAGCATCCTTCATATACGCGGGTTCCCCGGCTCCCTCCCCGGTTACGGTTCTGGCAGCCGAGCCATGGTCGCCCTCCGCTGCGCCGCGCGCGGCCGCACCCACGTTCACGCTCGCACTCACATCGCCAAGTACCAGGTCATCAAGCGTGCAACCGAACAGGTCGCAGATCATAAGCAGCTTGTCCATCTCGGGATAGGCCTTCTCGGATTCCCATTTGGAGATGGCCTGGCGCGAGACGCCGAGCAACATGGCCAGCTGTTCCTGGGGCATGTTGCGTTGTGCGCGCAGGTATTGCAGGTTGGCGCGGAAGCTCATCGGAGTGTCCCTTCATAGGTAATGCTCATCATGACATATTCGGCCGATGCCCTCACTACGCCACGGCAAACCAGTTCCGCGCCACCATCTTCAGGTTGCATATTCGCGCGCAACCACAGGTTGCATCGGCGGAATCCCGCCATTCTGCCGGCTCCGCGGCATTCTAGCCCGCACCCCGATTGGACCGGCATAATCGGAATACATCGATTATGAAAAAACGCTCGCGGCCACATGGCCAACGAGCGTGAATCTCGGGTGGGCGATGTAGGAATCGAACCTACGACCCCTTCGGTGTGAACGAAGTGCGCTAGCCGCTGCGCCAATCGCCCGAGCCTGTGATGAAAAAACCGGCAACATTCTGCCGGCGATTCATCGAGTGGGCGATACAAGATTCGAACTTGTGACCCCTTCCGTGTCAGGGAAGTGCGCTACCACTGCGCCAACCGCCCGGGTCATATTTCATTCCATTGAATTGCTTCGCTGGTCTGAGAGGTGGGTACGAGAGTCGAACTCGTCTATACGGCTTTGCAGGCCGCTGCCTAACCGCTTGGCTAACCCACCGTAAGGTCTGTCAACTCACGGACCTAGAGCGGACAACGGGACTCGAACCCGCGGTCTCAACCTTGGCAAGGTTGCGCTTTACCAACTAAGCTATGTCCGCATGTGTTACCTTCACAGGCAACAGGTGACAAAGATACGCCAATCTCAGGAAAAAGCCAAGCCCCCGCGTGTCCCACCGGTTTTCCAACGATTATCGAGCGCCGAAGTGAAGTTCCCGAACTACGCCGACGTGCCGTCCTTCATGGAATCAGGCACGGTATGGGCTTCATCCCTCAACGCGCGATAATGGCGGTATGACGCAACGACAACTGATGCGGGCCACAGTCGAAACGCCCATCGGCCGGATGATGATGGCCTCCGACGGCGAGGGACTTACCGAACTCTGTCTTGAAGACTGGTGGTGGGCCACCGATCACCAAGCCGTTCTCGATTCGAATCGCGAATCCGATAGTGAACCCGACGTATTCCGTATAACCCGCGAATGGCTGACCGCCTATTTCGCCGGCGAACGCCCCGGCTCGGATCAGGTGCCGCCTTTGCATCCCGCCGGCACGCCATTCCAACATGAAGTGTGGAATCTGGTGGCCGAAATCCCCTATGGCATGACGGTAAGTTACGGCGAACTCGCCGCCGAATTGGCCGAACGACGCGGCGGCGGCCGCATGGCCGCGCAGGCGGTCGGAGGCGCAGTGAAGCGCAATCCGGTTACCATCATCGTGCCCTGCCACCGCGTAGTCGGCTCGGGCCGCGCGTTTGGCGGCTACGGCGGCCGACTCGACATCAAGGCCGAGTTGCTTGAACTCGAGGGCGTGGATCTGGCGCGCTTCGATCTGCCGAACCTTTGACGGGCCCAGCGGTCCGCCTCGTCAAAAAGGATTGAGTGGTTAACCCTCCCGCCGGCGGGAGATGGCGCGTAGCGCCGGAGGGTGGTCGGCTGGCTGGCATCGCAACCCTGCTACCCGACAATTTTCGACAAGCCGACGGGAATCCTTCCACGAATTGTTCGCCGTCGGTGCAGTCTTGCTCGATCGCGCCGGCCAAAACCGTACAATCCCTACAATGGAATGCATATGGTTAATTGCTGCGCGCAGCCGCACGGCCGCACGCGATCGCAAGACCACGCAGCCCAAGGGGATATGCAATATCAACGGAAGCAGGAGGTGCGCATGACCGGCATTATCGATTACGCGCACACCGAAACGCGCTCCTTCGCCGACTTGCCGTTCAACGAAATCGACGCCTTGATCATCTCCACGCTCATCTATGAGGATGTGGCCAGTGTCTGTCCGACGTTGATGCTGGATGAGACGCGGTCAGGCTCGTTCGCCGCACGCATTCGCGCTTTCGAACCCAAGCATCCACTGATCTGGCTGAAGGGTATCTGGCATCCCGAGCTTGAATCGGTAAGCCTTGACGAGGCCAACCGCGAGCTGCATCGTTCGCCGGAAACACATGCCGACGACAAGCCGCACGAAGCCCAAATGGTTTCAGTGGTCAACCCGGACCTGACCCACGACCTGTTCCAGGCCGCAGGCGAAAACCCCCGCTACGCCAACGTTCGCCTGGGCGCGGTGGTCGAGCACATCAATCAGGGTGAGCAAACCCAATTCGCCGCCGCCACCTTCCAACTGCCCGACGGCCACAAGCGCCGAAAGCCGACCTACAAAGGCACGTTGGTTATTTCCTTCCGCGGCACCGATGATTCGCTCATCGGATGGAAGGAAGATTTCAATATGGCTTTCCAGTATCCGGTGCCGGCGCAACGTTCAGCCAGCGCCTATCTGGATATGGTGGCGCGACTGTGGGAGGGTCCGATTATTCTGGTCGGCCATTCCAAGGGAGGCAATCTGGCGATTTACGCGGCCATGAACGCCGATCCCAAGGTGCGCAAGCGCATTCAGCATGTCTATTCACTGGATGGCCCCGGTTTCCCGCCGGAGATTGTGACCAGCCCCGCCTACCGCACCATCCAGCCGAAGGTGACGAAAATCGTGCCGAGTTCGTCGATTGTGGGCATGATTTTCGAGACCCCGGAGCCTTGCCGCGTGGTCTCTTCCGATTCGGATGGCATCATGCAGCATTCCGCCTTCACCTGGCTATTGGATGGTGACCAGTTCATCACCGAGCCGGATTTGAGTTCCAGCTCGCAGTTGTTTAACGAGGAGCTGAACCATTGGATCGCCACGCTTACGCCCGAACAGCGCGAGCGTGCGGTGGATGCGCTGTTCACCGTGCTGCACGCCAACGGCGCCACCAGCTTCAGCGAGGTGATGAGCAACTTCCCCGCTTCGATTCCGGCGATGCTTGGCGCGTACGTTGGGCTGACCCCCGCAGACCGGCGTCATTTGGTTGAGGCCCTGGCGATACTGTTCAAGGCGTCCACGGCCAAACGCAAGCCGACGCCCGCCCCGGCTTCCGCACCAAGTTCTGCGACCTCCAAAGCAACAGCCGAGATCCCAGCAGAAACTGCAGCAGGAGCAGATAGCGCAGCTCCGGCCAGAGCCGATACTGATGCCGATGCCGGCACCACAGCTTCGCCATCAGCGGAGGACGCAACTGAAATCGCCGATTAGCTCATAGACATGTCCACAAATAATAGTTATACTGCCCAATAAGTTATTAGACAGCGTGACCATATCACGCTGGTGCATCAGGAGGAAGAGATGCCACGTCCACGCCATGATTCCGAGGTGCTGCCCGCCAAAGAACGCCTCGAGAACGCTTTCTGGGAATTGCTCGCCGACCGCGACTATCGCAAGATCACCGTTACCGACGTGGTGCGTGAGGCTGGCGTGAACCGTAATTCGTTCTACTATCACTTCTCCAGCCTGCCCGAATTGGCCGATTCAGCCATCCTGCATCAGGTCGAATCGATTCCGATCAACCGCACCCCCGATCCGAACGGCAATCCCGAGGAACAATGGCGAGACCGCGTCACCGCCACGCTCTCCGATCCAGAGCAGCGTCAGCGCCTCGACCACCTGGCCCTGTTGGCAGGCCCGCACAGCACGCTTGAACTGACCGAATCGCTGCGCGACTTCTGCCGTCTGCAAATGCTCAGCACATTGCAACGCGACCCCAAGAACCTTGACCTGAAAACCGATCTCATGGTCGAGTTCACCGTGGGCGGCATGCTCGCCGTGCTGCAACGTTGGCCCGAATTGAGCGACACCATCGAAATCAAAGACCTGCTTAAAGAAGATGTGGCCGTGCTGGCCATGGGCATATACCTGGCCATGAGCCAAAAGGACATGCTTAATTACTGGAATCGCATCTTCGTGCACAATGCGCAGGATTCGACCGCCCCCGGCATGCCGGTCGCCGCCACGCATGCCGCGCCATCCACCATCTCATCGTCGAACGGCCCCGCAGGATTCCCCGGGTACACCGCTTGACCGAAAACCAGCGAGTCTGGATTGTTTCCGCCGCACGAACCTCGCGTGAGGTTTCTCACAAGGCGCAATCAGCCTCTCATGCTGGCGTTTCCAACCCACGCACAGGAAGATGGAAGCATGAGCGAAACATCGAACAAGACCCGTCTGGAACATGACTGCATCGGCCAGATGGAGGTGCCGGCGAACGTCTACTGGGGTATTCACACCCAGCGCGCTATCGGCAACTTCCCGGTCTCCGGCATCACCGATAGCCAACATCCCGAGCTGATTCGCGCCTATGCCACGGTCAAGCGCGCCTGCGCCATCGCCAATGAGGAATTAGGCCTGATCGACCCAGCCAAGGCCGAGGCCATTCGCGCCGCCTGCCTAGAAATTGAGGCCGGCAAACTGGCCGATCAGTTCCCGGTCGATGTGATGCAGGGCGGTGCCGGCACCTCGTCGAACATGAACATGAACGAGGTGATCGCCAACCGTGCGTTGGAAATCGCCGGCCGCCAGCGCGGCGATTACACATACATCCATCCGAACGACGACGTCAACAAGTCGCAGTCCACGAACGACACCTACCCGGCCGCCTGCAAACTCGCGCTTATCGACGCGATCGGGCCGCTCGCCGAGTCCACCAAGAAACTCGCCAAGGCCTTCCACGATCTGGCCGACAAACATATCAATGACGTGACGATTGGCCGCACGCAGCTGCAGGACGCCGTACCAATGACCTATGGTCAGGAATTTCATGCGTTTGCCACGCTGTTGAAGTCTGATTTGGCTGCATTCGATCGCGTGGTGCCGCTGCTGGCCCAGCTCAACCTCGGTGCCACCGCCATCGGTACCGGCATTTGCGCGGATCTGCGATTCCGCAAGTCCGCTATCAAGCATCTGGCGCAAATCACCGGGCTGCCGGTCACCGCCGCGCCCGATCCGGTGGCCGCCATGACGGATATGGGCGCGTACGTGGCCACGTCGGCTGCCATCAAGAGCCTCGCCGTGCACCTGAAGAAGGCCGCCGACGATTTGCGACTGCTCAATTCCGGGCCGCGCTGCGGTTTCAACGATCTCAACGTGCCGGCTCGCCAGGCCGGATCGTCGATCATGCCGGCCAAAGTGAACCCTGTGATCCCCGAATGCGTCAACCAGTGCTGCTTCACGATTTTCGGCATGGACGTGACTGTGAACTGGGCTGTGGCCGAGGGACAGTTGCAGCTGAACGCCTTCGACCCGGTGATGGTGCATGAGCTGCTGACCGGCATGGCGTTGCTGACGCACGCCATGGAGACGTTCCGCGTCAACTGCGTGGAAGGCATCGAAATCAATGCTGACCTGGGGCGTTCATACGCCCAGTCCTCACCGTCGATTTCCGCCGCGCTCAACCACTACATCGGCTACGAGCACGCGGCCGACATCGCCGCCGAAGCCGTACATACCGGCCGTACCGTGCGCGAGGTGGCCGGCGAACGCACCGACCTGCCCGCCGAGCAGTTGGACGAGATTCTCGATCCGATTCGACTGGCCCGCGGCCTCGGCCAGACCTGCCGCGAACGCCAGGAGTAGCGGAATCGACCGTAGGCCGATTCCGCTTTCTGCCACCCCGTCTCCACGACTTCACCAGAAACGACCGATACAGTAGGCGTATGACTGAATATGCAGAAGACATCGCACGCTGGTTTCAGGTGAACGCCGGCAAACTCATCTGGCTGACCATTGTATTGGCCATCGTATTTGTGGCCGACCGCGTCATCAGCCGCGTGTTGCGCAAGATTCTGGACAATTCTCAGATTCCCAGCGCCTCGATTTTCGTGAACCTCACGCGCGTGACCATCTGGGTCACCGGCGCAGCGATGGTACTGCAGCCCGTATTCGGCATCAATCCGACCACACTTATCACCGCCCTTGGTGTTGGAGGTGTGGCGATCTCGCTGGGTCTGAAGGATACAATCGCCAACATCATCGGCGGCTTCGGCCTGATGCTGGGCCGCGTAATCCAACCCGGCGATCTGGTGACCATTCAAGGCGTCACAGGCACCGTGCACGACATCACCTGGCGTCAGACCGTGGTGCGCACCCGTTCCGGAGACATGATGGTCATCCCCAATTCGGTACTCAATACGGCCGCCCTGACCAAGCTCACGCCGGTCAGCGAAGGCATGGCCACGCTTGAGTTCACGGCCAAGGCCTCCGGCGACCCGTCTGCGATCAGTCAGGATATTCTCGACCGCGTAACCAAAGCCACCGCCGACGTGGCGCTGGAGGGTCAGCCGCCATTGGTCAAGTTCACCGGCTTCTCCCCTTACGGCATGACCGGCCAAGTGCTTGTGTTCGCGCGCGAGGGTGTGCTGCCTTCCACCATCAAAGATATGGCGGCGCGAGCCATCGCCGGTTCGGGCACCGAATACCTTGTTGAAGATGGCGGCTCGTCAGGCAATCTGTGATATCTCCCGGCTCGCCTCTCTGGGTCCGGCTATGACAGTCATGCGAACAGCATCCAACCGGTAAGCATCACAGTCAACAGTAGGTACGCGATAACGCCGGGATTGGCATAGGCGGTGCGTATTTTAAGCCCCGCAGGCAACTCCTCTGGCGCAAGATAGAACTCCCAGCTCTTGCGCTTGGTGATAAGCAGCACGATACCGGCAATGCAGAGGCCCAACATCACTGTGCCGTACAACATCATGATGCCCATGTCGCCCATGTTGCCGGCTTCAGCCATACGCATGATTTCGGCCTCGCTGACCGTGCCGTCGAGGATGCGGGGATCGATCTGTTGTATCACCAATGGGGCGAGTACTGACCCGTTCAGGTTGATCAGCATGTGCATAGCCACCGAATACCGCAGTCGGGAGGTGCGCGTGTATACATATCCGAACATCAGTCCTAGGCCAAAGGCGTAGAAGAACTGGAACACGTTCATATGGAATAGCGCGAATGCCAATGCGGAGAATATGATTGCGGTCTTCTCTCCGTACCGGCGCAGGCGGGAGATAATCTCCTTGCGAAAAATCCATTCTTCGCAAACCGGTGCCAACAGGCCTATGAACAATGCGTTCACCCGCCAGTCGCTGCCAAGAATCACGTCGTTGATGCGATTGGTGGCCTGACCATCAGTGGCTCCGGCAGACAATATATTGCCAATCATATTGCCCAAGAACATTACCGGAATGCACATGACGAAAATCTGAATGAACTCCCCCGCCTTCATGGGGTACTGCCGGGTGCGAATAACCGGTACGCGAGTGAAGGCCAACATACTCAGCGGCATGGCCACCACATACAGCGGTCCGGAGGAGGCGAGCAGCACAGCCCAAGCGGGCACATCGGTGCCAAGCAGCGTTCGTAGTGCTTCAGTGGCCAGAATATTCAGTCCGATCCAGAACACCATCATAATGGCGAGCGCCGAGCCGATTGTCGAAAACCGGCGATGGGCCGTGAACCACCAATCGCGTGGAGATTGTTGCGGCTGCTGCGATTGCTGAGGTGCCTGCGGCTGCTGCGCCGGCGGCATTGGTTCGCTCATACTTATCCCCCATAGTTACTGGCCGCAAACGGACCGATCACACGTGCAATACTCTTCAAGAATACGGCACGGCGTTTCGATTGCATTGGGAATGGGGGAGGAAATCATCAATGGGCAAGGAATGATCAACGTCAATCATTCCCAATGCCGAGAAAGTCCCCTACTCTGCAAGATTGCTGTGGGACGGCACGCGATAATCGCCCAAAAATCGCCGCCGTCCCACACACATCATTGCCGATAAGCCATTCGACGATCGTACAGTCACAAAAACAGAACAGAACCGCACGATCATCGCAACGCCATTCAGCAGGCGAGCGCGGCGACCGGACGCGGGGTGACAATCACGTCATCGCCCACCGCCAGACCGGCCGGCAGCTCGCTGGCGGGCAGCTGCACGGTGGCCTTGAGCTGTTCGCCCTTGTTCCAGCGCTGGTATTCGCCGGAGGTGATGACCGTATCCACGCGCACCAAGGAGCCAAGGAAGTGAATGACCTCCACGCGGGCGCGTTCGCCGACGTGCGAATCGCTGCTGCCGGCCAAGGCCAGCGTCAGGTTCTCCGGGCGCACGAGCACGGCCACGGAATCGCCCTTGGCGGAGCCGGCGAGCAGCGGCACGCGCTGGCCGAAGACCACGGCCTCGTCGCCATTGGATGCGCCGGGCAGGCGGTTGGTGAGTCCAATGAACGTGGCCACGTACTCGGTGGCGGGGCGCTGGTACAGGTTCTGCGGGGCGGCGATCTGCTCGATCTTGCCCTTGTTCATCACACCGATGCGGTCGGCCACGGCCAGCGCCTCTTCCTGATCGTGGGTCACGAAGACGGTGGTGGTGCCGGTGGTGAGTTGGATGCGGCGAATCTGGTCGCGCAGCTGGACGCGCACCTTGGCGTCGAGGGCGGAGAGCGGCTCGTCGAGCAGTAGCACGCGCGGCTTGACGGCCAGCGCGCGGGCCAGGGCCACGCGCTGTTGCTGGCCGCCGGACATCTGCTGCGTGTACTTCTTGGCCTGATCGGCAAGTCCCACGAGCTCCAGCTGTTCCATGGCGATCTTGCGGCGTTCTGCCTTGCCCATGCCGCGCACTTCGAGGCCGAATTCCACGTTCTCCAGGGCGGTCATGTGCGGGAAAAGCGAGTAGGCCTGGAACACCATGGCCATCTCGCGCTTGTTGACCGGCACGCCGGTGACGTCTTGGCCGCCGACCATGATGCGGCCGCCCTGGATGTCTTCGAGGCCGGCGAGCGAGCGCAGCGCGGTGGACTTGCCGCAGCCGGAGCCGCCGAGCAGCACGACCATTTCGCCGGGCTTGATGTCCAGGTTGAAGTCGTCGAGCGCGTGAACGGTGGAGCCGGGGTAGATCTTGACGACGTCGCGCATCTGGATGGAGCCGCCGCCGCGCTTGACGCTGTCTTTGAGCAGGGCCTTGGCGGCCTTGGTCACGTCCTTGCCGCGCACGCCTTCGAGGGTGGCGGTGGGATCGTTCTTGAAGGCGTCCTCGGCGGCAGCGGACGTGGTGGCGGGTGCCGAAACAGAAGCCGCGGCATCGGCACCGGCATGGCGACGGGTGAAAATCGAATTGCTGTTCATCAGGTTACTTACCTTCCCTTGACTTGCGCATTGCGTCGGAGATCAGGTCGAGCGCAACGAGGAGCACCGCACCGAAGAGCAGAGCCAGCAGCGACATGGCGGTGGAGATTTGAGAATTGGACTGGCCGAGCTGGTAGAGCGCGACCTGCAGGTTCATACGGCCGAGCAGCGAGGCGACGGTGTATTCGCCCAGCACCACGGCGATGGAGATAAAGGATGCCGAGAGAATCGACTGCCATAGGTTCGGGATGATCACCTTGAAGAACACCTTGGGCCAGGAGGCACCGAGCGAGCGGGATGCCTCGACCAGCGTCTTGACGTCGATGGAGTTAAGCCCCACGGCGATCGCGCGGAAGGCGAACGGCATCACGAGAATCACGTAGGCAAAGCACAGCCAGATTGGGTTGGTGCTCAGCACGTCGGCGGACAGCCAGCGGTAGATCGGGCCCAAACCCACCACCAGCACGATGGCCGGGATGGTCAGCGGCAGCGTGGCCACCCATTCGATCGCGCGCTCCAAAACCTTGGAGCGAATATGCACGATGACCATGGTGGGCACCAGCAGCACCAGCATGATCACCACGGTGACCGCGCTCAGGGCCAGCGAGGTGCCGATGCCCTGCCACAGCACGGTCAGGTCGGCACCCAGCGACTCGCCGTTGCCGGTGAAAATCGCGATCCACGGCGCGGCCGACCAGCGGCCGGACAGCGGGTGACGCAGGGTGAAGATGAGCATGGCCAGCAGCGGCACGAACAGGAACGCCAGGGTGACGAACAGGATCACGAATTTGATGATGCTCTGTTTACGCGCACGAGCGGCGCGCAGCTGCGGCGGCTTGGTTGCGGAAGTTTCGGTCATTGCCAACGTCCGGCCCTCTTTTCCACGGCGTGGCTCAACAGCATGACGATGGCCACGACGATGATCATTGCGAATGCCAGCACCTGGGCAAAGCCCTGCTGGTTGGGGTCCAGTTCGTTGCGCATGGCACCTTGGATCATAAGCGGCACCAGAATCGAACGCTGGGAGAACAGGGCCGCGGCGGTCGCGTATGCGGAGAACGCGGAGGCGAACAGCAGCAGGAACGCGGAGATGAAGCGGGGTGCCAGAATCGGGCAGGCCACGCGCGTCCAGTACTGGAACGTGTTGCCACCGAGGGATTCGCATGCCTCGCGCCACTGTGGACGGATCGAATCGACCGCGGGCAGGAAGATGATGATCATCAGCGGAATCTGGAAGTAGCAGTAGATGGTCACCAGGCCCGGCAACGAACTGAGCCAGTTCGGGTTCACGGTGTAGCCGGTCAGTGTCTTGATAAGCATGGTGCCGATACCGTTGATGCCGATGGTGGCGATGAACGCGAACGCGAGCATCACGCCGCCGAACTGAGCAAGCACGGAGGAGATGGCGGAGACCATACGACGCAGCAGGCCGTTCGGCTTGGCACCAATGACCAGTGCGTAGGAAGCGAGCGCGCCCACCACTGCGCCGATCAGAGAGGATGCTAAAGACACCAGAATCGAGGTGCCGAATGCGGCGATGGTGTTGGCCTCGAACATCTTATTGAAGTTCGCGAGCGTGAAGTTGCCGCTGCGATCCTGGAATGCACCGACAATCACGATGACGGTGGGTGCGAGCAGGAAGCAGGCGGTGTAGGCGAAGAACGGGAGCGTGGTGGCGAGCGTGCCCAGCTCCTGGCGGTGCTTGGCCATCGCCGAGGAGAGAGGAGAAGCGGGAGTAGCGGACGGACCCGCAGCCTTGGCGGCAGCAGGTCCGTTCGATGCAATGGGTGCGATTGCGGCGGTCATCGGTCTGTGCCTCAGTTGCCGATCGTCTTGTCCCAGTTGTTCTGGAGCCACTCGGTGATGCGGGTGGAGTCGTCGTTGGTGTAGGAGACCGGCTCGCCTTCGATGGTGATGGCGTCCTTCAGAGTGGCCTGGTCGACGGTGCCGTCTTCCTTCATGGAATCGAGCAGCACCGGGTTGGCGCCGCCCTTGAACCACAGGTTCTGGGCGTCGGCGGTGTACAGGTACTCCTCCCACAGGCGGGCGGCGGCCGGGTGCGGCGCGTCCTTGTTGATGGCCTGGTTGTAGTAGCTGACGACCTGGGCCTTCGGGAAGGTCTTGTACTTCCAGTTCACGCCCTTGTCCTTGAGCTCCTTCTTGTAGGAGGCCTGGTTGTAGGTCCAGTCGAAGACCACGCCGGTCTGGCCGGAGTCGATGGTGCCGTTGGTCACGTCGACGGTGGTCAGGTTGCCGGCTTCCTTGAGCTTCTTGAAGTAGTCAAGGCCGGGCTGCAGGTTGTTGATGTCGCCACCGGCGAGCTGGTTGGCCATCAGGTAGCCGTTGAAGGCGGCGCCAGCCTCGGCGGGCTTGCCGTTGAGGGCCACGGTGCCGGCGAACTTCGGGTCGAGCAGGTCGTCCAGGGAGCTGATGTCGCCGTACTTGTCGGCGTTCCAGCCCACGGACATGATGCCGGTGTAGTCGGCGTAGTAGGCGCCGTCGGCGTCCTTGGCGGTGTCCGGGATCTTGTCCCAGGCCTGCACCTTGTACGGGGCGAAGTAGTCGGTGGAGGTGGCGGCGATGGCCTGGCCGACATCGAAGACGTCGGGGGCGGCGTCGGTGCCCTTGTTGGTCTTGGCGGCGTCGAGCTCTTCCTTGGATGAGGCGTTCGGGTTGAGCTCGGTGACCTTGATCTCCGGGTACTTCTTCTTGAAGCTCTCGATGACCTCGCCGTAGTTGGACCAGTCGTGCGGAAGGGCGATGACGTTCAGCGCGCCCTCTTCCTTGGCGGCCTTCTCGAGGTCTTCCATGGTGCCGAAGTCGGCGAGGGAGGTGGCTTTGGCGGACTTTTCGTTCACGGTGACGGCCTTGCCGGTGCTTTCGCCGGTGCCATCGGAGGAGGCGTTGCTCGAGCCGCAGGCGGCCATCGAGAACGCGAGCACGGCGGCGAGGGAGCCGGCCGCGATCTTACGCAGGTTGTTCATAATGTTCCTTTTCTCAACATCATCCAGACGACAGTCTGGGGAGTCGGGCTTGGTATGCGCGGCATTCGCGCGGCCCGTGAATCCAAGAAAAGAAACTATGCGCCTAATCTGTCCTGACACTGGCGCGCAAGTGAATTGCGTTCGCCATTTGCTGTACGCCTGTTGAACTTAGGAAAACTTGGCATGAATTACTGACAGGTATGGGCGATGTGTCAATAGCGGAACCGGCCTGCGGCCGATTCCGCACCACACTTACCTCAGCACGCCCTCAATCAATCGCGTGATGAGTTCGGTGTAGCTCACTCCGGTGGCATCCCAAGCCTTGGGATACATGGAAATCGGCGTGAAGCCGGGCATGGTGTTGATTTCGTTGACCATCACCGTGCCATCAGGCGTCACGAAGGTGTCCACACGGCTCAAGCCGGCACCATCCACGGCCTTGAACGCGCGACGGGCCACGTCACGCACGTCCTCAAGCACGCTGACCGGCAGATTGGCAGGCACTTCCACGTGGCTGGCGGAGGCATCCATGTACTTGGAGTCGAAATCGTAGAACTGGTCGTCGTTCTGATGATCGAGCACGATTTCGCCGGGCCAGCTGGCCTCGGGCTCGTCACCGGCCTTCGGGCACAGCACGGCACATTCGATTTCGCGACCATCAATCCCCTGTTCGACGAGCACCTTCCAGTCGTGCTCGCCGGCGGTGGCGATGGCGGCGGCCAGACGATCCTGCTGGGTCTCGCGGTCATCGGCTTTCTCGACTTTGGTCACACCGAAGCTGGAGCCTGCGCGCGAAGGCTTGACAAACAGCGGATAAGTAAGACCGGCGTCCTCGATCTCGGCAAGCACATCGGCGGCGGTGAAGTTGCGCGCATCGACCGTCACACCGGGCGCGGTGGGAATGCCGGCGGCATCCAGTACCACCTTGGTGTAATGCTTATCCATGCAGGCGGCGGAAGCAAACACTCCGCACCCCACGTACGGCACACCCATCATTTCCAGCAGGCCTTGAACCGTACCATCCTCGCCATAGGGGCCGTGCAGCACCGGCAGTACCGCGTCCACATGGCCAAGGGAGGTCAGCACATGGTGCATTTCCGGGTCGGACATGCTGACGAAGCTGGTGCCGAAGCCGGAATCGGCGGAATTGATGTGGCTGGGCTCGCCGATGAAGAAACCGTCCTGTCCGCGAGAGGGGTCAAGCATCACCGGGCGCGATTCCGGGGTGATCTTTACGGTCGGCAGCTCGCCGCCGTCCAAGTTCCAGCCACGCGGATCTTCGCCATTGATGATCCACTTGCCGTCCTTGGTGATGCCGACCGGAATCGGCTCGAACCGTTCAGTGTCCATGGCCCCCAGCACACCGGCAGTGGAGATGCAGGAAATCGAATGCTCGTCTGCACGCCCACCATAGAGCACCACAACACGCTTCTTGGCCATAACCATCCTTTTGTTGAAACTACAACCGTTTTCAAGCCTATGCTTTGCACCGCCAACCGGACCGAACCGCGCTCGGAACGCCGCGCACAAGAGACGCACACCAGTCTACTCGTGCACGTCAACGACGTATACGCCACGCGACTTTGCACGTACAACGTATACGCCACGTATACGTCGCTTCTCTCGTTATTCGCCGGTAACCTCGTGACCGAACAGTCCGGCAAGCATCTCCGAGCAGGAAATGCCTTCGTTCAGCACGCGGCTCATCTGATACGCCAACGGGGTCGGCACATCAAGCTGATCGCCAAGAGCCACCACCGCATCCGTGGTGGGCACGCCTTCGGCCACACCGTTGCTGACCTTGGTGGCCTCTTCGACCGTCAATCCCTTGCCGAGATTCGCGCCGAACGTATAGTTACGAGACAGCGAAGAGCCACAGGTGGCGATGAGATCGCCCACACCGGCCAAGCCGAAGAAGGTCTTGGGATCGGCGCCAGCGGCTACGCCCAGCGCGGTCAGTTCGGCCAGTCCACGAGTTTCGATCATGGCTGCGGTGTTCTCACCGTAGCCGGCACCACGGGCCATGCCCACGGCCAGCGCGGTCACGTTCTTCAGGCTGCCGCACATTTCCAGGCCGATGACGTCGGTGGTCACGAACGGCTTGAAATAGGAGGTGGTGCATGCCTCGGCCACCTTCGTGGCATTATCGAGGTTCGTGCAAGCCACCACGGTGGCGGCGGGATGACGATCGGCGATTTCCTTGGACAGGTTCGGTCCGGAAATGGCGGCGAACCGGTCGGCCGGCAAGTCAAGGGATTCGCGGACGACTTCGTCCATACGCTTGTTGGTGCCACGCTCGATGCCCTTCATCAGGCTGACGACGATGGCGTGATCGGGAATCAGTCCCTTGAATTCGACGAGTGCCACTCGCGCGAACTGCGCGGCGATGGCCACGACTACGATGTCCGCGTTCTTGACGGCTTCGGCGCGATCCCCAGTGGCGGTCATGTTGTCCGGCAACTTTTCGACGGACGGCAGGCGCACGGCGTTGTGGTGGTGATCGCGAATGCCCTCGACAATCTGCTGCTCCTTGGCCCACATGGTCACCGTGTTGCCTGCGTCCGCCAGCACTTGGCCGAAAGCAGTACCCCATGCTCCTGCACCGAGAACCGTTATATTTTTACCCATATCAAATTCCTACCTTCGCTTGTCGCGCAACTTCATCGGCACAATCTTGTGCCATGCTACTCGCCTAGGCTCCCCGTACGGGAACCGGTGCGGCTACTTCTCAGCCGGGAACGGGCCGCCGGCTTCAGGCCAAGGCTTACGACTCATACTGCGGTAGTCCCAGTAGCCTTCAGCGGGGAACTGCTCGCCACGAATTTCCTCCAGTACTGTGTTCATGCGTTTGAGCACGCGCCACATCAGCTCGTTCACGGCCTCGGCAGGCGGCTCTTCACCCCATGAGTCCATGTCGTCAAGCAGATCGGAGTAATCGAGCGCATGGTCATAGCACATCACCACGTTTTTGCGCGGCCATGGCCACCAGTGGTTGATGGAGGCGGCACCCCACGTCACCGCCGGGTACAGCGGCACCTGATGCCCCAGTCTGCGCGAGGATTCAAGGGCGATATATCCCACGCCCTCCTTAATGCTCATCACCCACTTTTTCGGGTCGCGGGTCACGGTGCCTTCCGGCCAGACCGTCAGCGGGCGGCCGGACGTCAGAATATCAATCGAGGTCTCTTCGATCTGCTTGGCCTTGCCCGAATGACGCTGCACCGGCTGCATGCCGACCAACTGGAACCACTTGCCGATCAATGGCCACTTCGCCATCTCGGCCTTGGCCATGTAACGGGGGCGGCGGCCCATGTGGAACAGGCTCATCATTGGCACGAACACATCAAACATGGTGACATGACTGGCGGCGGTGATGAACGGTCCGGTTTCCGGCACCTGTTCCAAGCCCCAGGCCTTGGTCTTGCAGCTGGCGCGGAACACAATGGACACCCCTCCCAGCAGTCGTTTGGTGGCCTTGGGATTCTGGGCGTTGATTTCCGGCTGATTGGGCGTGCGGGGGCCGGTCGGGTAATACTGTGTCGAGTCCACAAGCGTGTGGCGGGCGGCCAGACGCTTGACCTGCTCATCACTCAGCGGGCTTACGGCCGAACGCGGCGACGGTTTTCCTTTGGATGCCATGGTCTCTATTGTGGCACGGACCACCGCCCAACGATTCCAGCGCAACATTCCCGGGAATGCGTCGCACAATACGCGGCAGCCCGTCTGCACACACCATGCGCGCAGACGGGCCGCCGGGAAAACGTTCGAATCACTCCACCGCGATGGCGTCAATCTCCACGAGCGCGCCCTTGGGAATCATGTTGTTGCCAAAGGCCACGCGGGCGGGCTTGACGGAGCCGATGAACACCTCAGCGTAACGTGCGTCCACTTCCTTGAAGTCCTCGACGTTCTTCAGGTAGATGGTGGCGCGGCACACATGCTCAATGCCGGTACCGGCAGTGTCGAGAATGTGCTTAATATTCTTCAGCGCCTGTGCAGCCTGCTCTCCAGCGGTCTCGCCCGCCAGTTCGCCGGTGGCCGGATCAATGCCCAGCTGGCCGGATACGAACACGAAGCCATTGGCCTTCACCGCCTGGCTGTATGCGCCCAGCGCGGCCGGCGCCTCGGAAGTGGCTACGGCTTCCATCTTTTCGCTCATATTGTGCTCCTTCTCATCTTGGGGGCGCCCACCTGCTGCGGCCGGCGCCGGTACACATCACCACCGGCTACGACCAATCGCACGATCAGCAACGATTGGCAATGCCGATTACGTAGCAGTCTACTGAGCAAAGTCGCGTTTAGCGCGCATGATGCCCGGCATACGGCCATCAACAGACTATTCCTTGCTATTCCAGACGATTCCAGACGATTCCAGACGATTCCAGACGATTCGGCTACCGTTCTCGCCAAACCGGACGGTTTTTCCACGACCCAAGCGAGCCGGCATCACCGGCCTTGCCATTGCCGACACCAGCACCAGCCTTGCACGCGCCGAATATGCAAAAGGCTTCCGGCGGTTAGCCGAAAGCCATGCTGGTGGGCTTGATGGGGATCGAACCCACGACCTTCTGTTCCGGAGACAGACGCTCTATCCACTGAGCTACAAACCCGAGCAACTTCTTTACTGTACACCACATCACGTTGCATGCGGCACATACGTCGCCAAAATAACGAGAAAATCGCCATTATCGGCTCTACAATGGGGTTATGTCGGAACCTACAGATGACTTCGAATACGAACGCCGCTTCTTCTGCCGCGAACTGCCGGCGGAATACGACGACGGCGACGCCCCGACCCTCATCATTCAGAGCTACTACGTGCATGCCGACAATTACGCCTTGCGCGTGCGCCTGGTCTCGCGCAAGGTTCACGTCGACATGACGCCCGACGTAAATCCGGTGGCCGTGCTGGACGAATACCGCGACCGGTTCTCGGAAGCATATGTCACCGTCAAAGGTCCGTCCGTGGGCGGCACGCGCTACGAAGTCGAGCGCGAAATCGATACGCGTATCGCGGCCGAACTCATCAAGCGCGGCGGCTCGGTAATCATCAAGAACCGGTATTCCGTGTGGATTGAGGAAGACGGCTGGAGCGTGGATGTGTTCGGCGGGCCGAATGCGCCGCTCATCGTAGCCGAGGCCGAACGATCCGGGCCGGTTACCAATCTGACGATTCCGAAATTCTGCATCACCGAAATCACCGATCAGGCGCGATTCAATAACGATGGTCTCGCCAACCGTCCGTTCTGTAAGTGGGCGGATGATTTCGAGGAGGAGCTGGCGCTGGAGGGGCCAAGGTTCCAGCAGTATTTCGGGAAGAATCGGATGGTTTAGGGGGGGAGCAATCGAGTACGCTCGTGAGCTCCCCTCAGTCATCTACGACGACAGCCCCTCTCAAAGAGGGGAGCCAAAACCACTTAGTACATGAGGGTGGCTAGGCGACGACGGGCGCGGGTCAGACGCGGGTCGGTGGGTTCGGGGATGGCGAAGTATTCGAGCAGACGCTTGCGAACCTGCTCGATATCGGCCTTGTGCCCGGCGGCCAAAAAGTCCAGCAAACGGTCGAAAGCGTCTTGAATCTGGCCACCGATCATGTCGATATCAGCCACGGCCAACTGCGCTTCCACATCGTCCGGCGCTGCGGCGGCAGCGGCACGTACGTCACGTACATCAGCGGCCCCGGAGCGGGCCAGCAACAGCGCCTTCGCACGTTCGCGGGCGGCCAGTGCATCGGACGGGTCGGATCCGAGCACGCGCTCGTATTCGGCGGCGGCACCGGCGTAATCGCCCTCCTCGGCCAAACGATGGGCTTCGGCATGCTCCGGCGGCACCTGCTCAGCACCCGCGACGGCACCGGTGGCACCAGCGCTCTTGGCGGCATCGGAATCAGGATCACCCGAGTACGGCGCGGTACCGTTCACACCAGACTGCGCGGCGGCCTCAATAATCTTCGGAATCACCTCGTCAGTAAGTTGCTTGAGCTCGTCGTCACCCGGAAGGCCCTGCAACAGCGGCATCGGACGGCCGGCAATCAACGCGAACAGTGCGGGCACGCCCTGCACCTGCAGCGCTTGGGCAATCGAGGGATTGGACGAGATATCGATACGGGAGAGCTGAATCTGGCCGTTCAGGGCGTTCACCGCGTCGCCCAGTGCACGGGCCATCGGGAACAGGCGGTCATCGGTCGGCACCCACAGAAGCAGCAGGATCGGGAAGGTCGCAGAAGTCTGCACCATTGCCTGGAAGGTGTTTTCGGTGGTGTCGATCACGTACCCACCAGCGGCAGGCGCGCCGCCCGCTTGTCCGGGCTCGGCCTTGACCTGATGCTTCAGCGCCTCCAAATCGACGGCGCCCGCCAATGAGACTCCCGGATTGAACTGCTGCTCTGCCATAATGCCTCCCGATTCCACGCGATTCGCGTACAACAACAATCACATTTGCTGACATTGATTGTAATGCCGATTCCCACCACGTAGGGATTCTTCCACTACGCGGTGGAATTCCCACCACGTAGCAAAACGCCCACCACGATGTGACCCCAAACGGCACCATTATGCGAAAGGTAAAGTTTTATCGACATCGTGGTGGACGAATCACATCGTGGTGGGGGCGTTAACCGCGCGGTGGGTGGCGGCAACAATTACAGCGCTTCGACCTTTACCGGCTGACGGTCGGCGCCCACTGCGGTGATTTGCTCACCGGAACTTGCCAACGGAATGTACAAGGCCACCACGTTCACATACGTGACCTTCATGGTGCTGGTGTACTTGTCGCTATTGAACAGCGCCTTCTCGTCGTCGGAAGCCGGCCGCGATTCGCGGCCATCCCCTGCCTTGCGAGTCCATTCGCCGTTAATACGGCCAACCACCAGATCACCGGCACCGTCTGCAGCACGCATCACCCACATCTGTTCAGGCACAGCGGTGAATTTTTGCTCCTGCGTACCGTTGTTGCGTTGCATACCTTCCTGCACCTTGGCCGTGGTATTGGCCAGTTCCTGGCGCAGCAAATCGTCTGCGAACTTGGAAGCGTATTGGCTCTTGGAGCCGTTCTGCAGCACATCGGCGTATTGGGCCAAGGCATCGGCGGGAGCGGCCACCAGCTTCTCATCCTTTGCGGTGCCCATCTGCGAGCCAATAGTCGGAATCTCGAACTTCGGCAGCTTGGCGCCCTCAAACAGTCGAGCCATAGCCATCAGCTTGTAATTCTGCTGGGCGGATTCCTGATCGAAGACCAGCAAACGCTTGGACTGCTGATCTTCGGTGGTGGTCGTGATGGTGAACACCGAGCGAGGCCATCCGTCGTCCGTAGGAATCACCGTCTGGGCGATGTCCTTGGGAATGGTCGCATATTCGGACATACCGCCGCCACGCTGATTGATCGTGGTCTGGCTGATGCGAATGTCCAGCTGGGGCCCGCCCATAACGGTCGCATACCCATCGGGATTCTTGGCCTGATCGGCTTCATCGATCGTCTTGAGAATCTTCAGACGAATCTTCTTCTCCTGCGCCTCGGTCAAATCCGGCGCAACCTTGGTGGAGGTATCAGCAGCCGGCGTCGGCAGTTGGCCTTCACAGGCGGTCAACGGCACGACCAACGCCACGCAGGCGAGGGCGGACACACACAGTTTGTTCCATCGCTTGTTCATCAGCTTTCCTCCTGTCCGTCATCGGCCGAGTCGTCTCCGGTATTGACCTCTTGGGCCAAGCGGGAGAAGTAGGCCTGCAGTTCGTCAGGGGTGATTACCGAAGTCGATTCGTTATCGCCGGCGCTGAGGCCGGGCTCAGCGCCGCTTTCGGCACCGGTCTGCTGGTCGGCGACCAGGTTACGCGAACTTGGGTCGATGATAACCGGTGTTTCGGTGGCTTCAGATTGCGAGGATTGCGAGGACGCACGGCCCGAACGCCGATGTGTGGCGTGACGGCGACGATTACGTCGACTTGCACCATCCGGCTTCCCGGACACTGCGATGCTGGCGGGTGCCTCTTCCTCAATTACGGCGCTTGCCGTGCCTTCCACCATGCGCTTGCGGCGCTTATGCGGCGGCATGGCGAACACGGAGGCGCACAATACGGCCAGCACGGCCAGCAATCCACCGGACAGATAGAACGGCATCGCAAAGTCCGGCACTTCGGAGCGCACCCAGTGCAGCTGCACCTTGGCGTTGGTGGCATTTTCACCCAAATCCACAATGGCCACCGTCGAGGCGCCGGTCTTCTTGCTCTCCAGCGAAATGGACCCGGTGCCGCATTTCACGGCAGTCCACATATCGGAATCCTTGAACGCCACCGCGTCATCGGCACTGGCAGGCGCTCCCTGACTCGTGCTGCTTCCCTTCTGGGTGCTCAGCTCGCTCCATGACGCCAATCCGGTGATACGGGTATAGGACTTCTCGGACGCGACCCATCCGGCAACATCCTTGGACGGACCCAACGCCACGCACGCCTCGTCCTGAGAGGATCCCGAGTCCACGGTTATCGTGGCGTTCTGATCCAACAAGGTCAGCACATTCGGATCAGTGACGGCATACCGGGAGCCGCTCATGGTTGCGGAAGCGGTGATTTCAGTGGAGGGCTTCCATATCGTGGCATTCATGTACCCCAACACCACAGCCGCCACGGCCAATAGACCGAAGATAGGCGTCACCACTCCACGCATGATCTTGGCATGACGGGATGGACGCTTGGCGCCCTTATCCGGTCTTGTAGTCTGTTCTTCAGCACTCATAACTTAACCATTCTACAATCTTCACCTGTTTATTACCTAGGAGCGCAGAAAATCAAGGTTCACCAGTAGGGTGGTGTGTCATGCGTAAGTCTGTTAAATCTATGTTATCCCCTCTCGGCAAGGCCGTTGCTCTTGCCTGCTCGCTGGCGATGTGCGTATCGCTGGCTGCCTGCTCCAGTTCGAGCTCGGACTCGAAATCCTCTTCCGACTCTTCTGACAAGAAGGGGCAAATTGCCGGCGTGACCGCCAAGGGCAAGCTCGGCGAGAAGCCGACCATCTCCTTTAATACGCCGATGACCGTGTCCGACGGCTCCTATGTGGTGCTGCAAAAGGGCGATGGCGACGTGATCGAGGAGGGCGACCGCGTCTGCGCCCAAGGCATCGCGCTCAACGTTAAAGACGGCACCGAGCTCATGGACACCTGGACCAAGAACACGCCGGATTGCTCGCTGAAGGTGGATTCCAAGACCCTCTCCTCGACCTACTACAACCAGATCAAGGGTGCCAAGATCAACACCACGATCGGCTTTGGCGTCAACGCTCAGGATTCGTCCGGATACTCTTACATTTTGGCGATGACGTTTGTATCCAAGTCCAAGGACCTGAAGAAGGCCACTGGCGAGGAAGTCAAGGATGTGCCGGCCAATCTGCCGAAGGTGACGCGAGCCAAGAATGGCAAGCCGTCCATTGACATGAACGGTCAGGGTTCGGTTGATTCGCTGATCTCGCAGACGCTGATCAAGGGTAACGGCGCCAAGCTGACCGACAAGAACACCGTGGTGGTCAAGTACACCGGTTGGCTTACGGATGGCAAGCAGTTCGATTCGTCCTGGGATCGCGATTCCACAATCGACGCCGATCTGTTCAGCGATTCCAGCGGCCAGCATCAGGTTATCGAGGGCTGGCAGAAGGGTCTGGTCGGCCAGACCGTCGGCTCTCAGGTTCTGCTGGTGATTCCGCCGGATCAGGCCTATGGAGATAAGGAGCAAGGTTCGATTCCCGCCAACTCCACGTTGGTCTTCGTAATCGATATTCTCGCCGCGTACTAAAAGATATAGCAGGGGCTCCCTCTGATGAGGGAGCCCCTGCTATATCTAGAACAGCCTGAGACTGTCGTCCTCGGTGCCTTTCATATCGTCGTAATCGAGGATGAGGCAGGTGAAGCCGCGGTCTTTGGCCAAGACCTGGGCTTGCGGCGTGATGGTTTGTGCGGCGAAGATGCCGTGCACCGGGGCCAGCAGCGGATCTCGATTGAGCAGTTCGCAGTAGCGAGTCAGCTGCTCGACGCCATCAATGCCGCCGTGACGTTTGATTTCCACAGCCACATGCTCGCCCTCGGCATTCACGGCCATAATATCCACTGGGCCAATGGCGGTCGGGTATTCGCGACGCACCAGCTTGGCTCCCTTGCCGATACGCTCGATTTGCTCGGCCAGATAGCGCTGCAGATGGTCTTCCACGCCATCCTTGATGAGACCCGGATCTTCGCCCAGATCATAGGTTTGGTCGGAATAGATATGCTGCAGCGTCACTTCAAGAATGTCCGAACCCTTGTCGGCGCTGACACGTAGCACCTTTTCCGGCTCACCAGCGGCGACACTTTCCGGGGAATGCGTCGCAGAATCACCATCCACAGCCCCACCAGCGACACTTTCCCGGGAATGTTGCGCGGATTTGGCGGCTGGGTCGATCTCACGAATCGTGCAGGGCGCGGTCATCCAGTTCAGCGGCTTGTAGGAGCCCAATTCGGAGAAAATCAACAGGCTGGAATCGGCCTTGATCAGCAATACGCGCTTGGCCAGGGGCAGTGAGGCGTTGAGGCGGCCCGAATACTCGGCCGAACAGTCGGCAACAATAACTCGCATAGGCCACCACTGTAGCGCAACACATGGCATACATAGCAAAAGGGGCTCTCTGGAAAACCAGAGAGCCCCTTAAGGAGTTGGTTCAGGTCACTCGGCGGTGCCGGAGTACTGGACGTCGTGGCCGCGCTCGACCGCCACGGTGAGTTTGTTCGAGTCGAAGGAAATGAATCCGTCGGTCACCTCGAACATGTGGCGATCGCCATCGGGCTCAACCACGGTGAGCGTACCCTGCTTGATCACCGTGAGCACAGGCTCATGGTCGGGCAGGATGCCCATGCCGCCCTCAGAGGCGGGAATGGTCACGCTCGTCGCCTCGCCGTGCCACACAGGGTGGTCAGCGGCGACGATGTTGACCTTCATCGTGGTTTTTTCCGCAGCCATCACGCACCCAGTTCCTTCTGCATGTTGTGCCACTTCTCTTCGAGGTCGTCGATGCCGCCGATGCCGGAGAACGCCTGCTCCGGGACGTCGTCGTACACGCCGTCGCAGATGCGGGTGAAGGCTTCGATGGTCTCGTCGGCCGGCACGTAGGAGCCGGGGCGACCGGTGAACTTCTCAGCCACATAGAAGTTCTGGCCGAGGAACTGCTCGATCTTACGAGCACGGTTCACGGTGGTCTTGTCCTCTTCGCCGAGCTCGTCGATACCGATCAGGGCGATGATGTCCTGCAGCTCCTTGTTACGCTGCAGAATCGCCTTGACGCGGTTGGCGCAGTCGTAGTGAGCCTGGCCCACGTAACGCGGATCGAGGATTCGCGAGGTGGAGCTCAGCGGGTCCACAGCCGGGTAGATACCCTTGGAGGCAATGTCACGAGAAAGCTCGGTGGTTGCATCCAAGTGGGCGAAGGTCGTGGCCGGGGCCGGGTCGGTGTAATCATCGGCCGGCACGTAAATGGCCTGCAACGAGGTGATCGAGTGACCACGGGTCGAGGTGATGCGCTCCTGGAGGGAACCCATCTCATCGGCCAGGTTCGGCTGGTAACCCACGGCGGAAGGCATACGCCCCAGCAGGGTGGACACCTCGGAACCGGCCTGGGTGAAGCGGAAGATGTTGTCGATGAACAGCAGCACGTCCTGGTTCTGCACGTCACGGAAGTACTCTGCCATGGTCAGTGCGGTCAGCGGGACACGCAGACGGGTACCCGGCTGCTCATCCATCTGGCCGAAGACCAGTGCGGTCTTCTCAAGCACGCCGGCCTCGGCCATTTCGCCGATCAGATCGTTACCCTCACGGGTACGCTCGCCGACGCCAGCGAACACGGACACACCACCGTGGTTCTGGGCCACGCGCTGAATCATTTCCTGAATCAGCACGGTCTTGCCCACACCTGCACCACCGAACAGACCGATCTTGCCGCCCTGCACGTACGGGGTCAGCAGATCGATGACCTTGATGCCCGTTTCGAACATCTGGGTCTTGGACTCCAGCTGATCGAAGGCCGGCGGGTTGCGGTGGATAGGCCAACGCTCGGAGACGGTGATGGTCTCATCCGGCTTCTTGTTGAGGATGTTACCGGACACGTCGAAGACGTGGCCCTTGGTCACGTCGCCGACCGGCACGGAGATCGGGGCGCCGGTGTCGGAGACGGAGGCACCACGAACCAGGCCGTCGGTGGGCTTCAGAGCGACGCAACGGACCGTGGAATCACCGAGGTGCTGTTCGACCTCGAGGGTGATCTCGGTCTCCTTCGCCTCGCCTTCTTCCTTGGCGCTGGTGTTGACGATCGTTACTTTCAGGGCGTTGTAGATGTCGGGCAGATGACCCACCGGGAATTCAACGTCGATAACCGAGCCCTGGACGCGGGTGACGCGACCGTTGGTAGGCTCGGCCGCAGTGGTCTGGTTGTCAGCCATATGCGTTCCTACTCTTCCTTCTTGGTCAGCGCGTCAGCGCTGCCGATGATTTCGGTAAGTTCCTGGGTGATCGAGGCCTGGCGGGAAGCGTTGAGCTTGCGCGTAAGGTCGTCGATCAGGTTTCGTGCGTTGTCGGTTGCCGTGTGCATGGCGTTCTGGCGGCTTGCGGTTTCCGACGCGGCCGCGGTCAGCAGGCACTCGTGGATACGGGACTGAATGTACTTCGGCAGAATCGCATCCAGTACCTTTTCGAGGCTGGGCTCGAAAGTGTACAGCGGAGCGACATCCGCAGTAGCCGGTGCCTCTTCATCAGGATCGGGCACCTTGGTCTCGTTTTTCACGATTTCGACCGGCAGCATGCGCAGCACGCGCACCTTCTGCACCACCATGTTGATGAACTCGGTGTAGACGATGTAGAGTTCGGAAACTCCACCCTTCTCAGCCGGCTTCATGTAGGCGTCCATCAAGGTGTTGGAGATCGTTTCAGCAATTTCCACGCCGGGCTGGTCGGTGTCGCCTTCCCACGTCGCCGCGATGTCACGATTACGGTACTTGTAGTACGTCGAACCGCGACGCCCGTACACGAACAGCTCCGGCTGCTTGCCTGCCGCATCGAGGCGGGACAGCAGCGACTCCGTTTCACGGATAATCGAAGAGGTGTACGGGCCGGCCATACCACGATCCGAGGTGAGGGCGAGAACAGCCACGCGCGGGTTCTTCTCGTCCTTCACCGCGATCGGATGCGTGATATGGGTGTGGGCCACCAACGCTTGCACGGCATCGAAAATCGCATCGGTGTACGGCTTCGCGTTCAGGGCCACATCACGGGCCTTGGCGATATGCGAAGACGCGATCATCTCCTGAGCGTTGAAGATCTTCGCCAACGACTCGGTGGAGCGGATGCGTGATTTCAATGCGAGTTGCGAGCCCATGGCTTACTTTTCTCCCGCCACGATCTTTTCCTGATCGACCGGCGCGGCCTTGTCAACGTCCGGCTTCTTCTCGACCAGCGGCTTGCCGGCGGAAGAGACGAACGTCGAACGGAACTCGTCCACGGCCTTATCGAGGGCAGCCTCGGTGTCGGCGGTGAATTCCTCGGTCTCGCGAATGGTCTTGAGGATATCGGTGTTGTGGTCGATGTAGTCCAGCAGTCCCTGCTCGAACGGAAGGACGTCCTTCAGGTCGAGGTCGTCGAGCTTGCCGTGGGTGCCGGTCCATACGGACACGACTTCCTGTTCCGGCGAGTACGGGTGGAACTGCGGCTGCTTCAACAGCTCGGTCAGGTGGGCACCACGGGTCAACTGGGCCTTGGAAGCCGCATCCAGATCGGAGGCGAACATGGCGAAGGATTCCAGCGAACGGTACTGTGCCAGGGAGATCTTCAGCGTACCGGAGACCTTCTTCAGAGCCTTGGTCTGTGCGGCGCCACCGACTCGAGAGACGGAGATACCGACGTCCACGGCGGGGCGCTGGTTGGCGTTGAACAGATCGGACTGCAGGAAGATCTGGCCGTCAGTGATGGAGATCACGTTGGTCGGGATGTAGGCGGACACATCGTTCGCCTTGGTCTCGACGATCGGCAGACCCGTCATCGAACCGCCGCCCAGGTCATCGGAGACCTTGGCGCAACGTTCGAGCAGGCGGGAGTGCAGGTAGAACACATCACCCGGGTAGGCTTCACGCCCCGGCGGGCGGCGCAGCAGCAGGGAAATCGAACGATAGGCCTCTGCCTGCTTGGACAAGTCATCGAAGACGATGAGCACATGCTTGCCGTTGTACATCCAGTGCTGGCCGATGGCCGAGCCGGTGTACGGGGCGATGTACTTGAAGCCAGCGGAATCGGCTGCCGGGGAGGCCACGATGGTGGTGTACTCCATGGCGCCGGCGTCTTCCAGGCTCTGCTTCACCGAGGCGATGGTGGAGCCCTTCTGGCCGATGGCCACGTAGATGCAGCGGACCTGCTTCTTCGGGTCGCCGGATTCCCAGTTGGCCTTCTGGTTGATGATGGTATCGATCGCGATGGCGGTCTTACCGGTCTGGCGGTCGCCGATGATGAGCTGGCGCTGGCCGCGGCCGATCGGGGTCATCGCGTCGATGGCCTTGAGGCCGGTGGACAGCGGCTCGTCGACCGGGTGGCGGTGCATCACGTCGGGGGCCTGGGCTTCGAGGATACGACGACCCTCAATGCCCTGGATCTCGCCGAGGCCGTCGAGCGGCTTGCCCAGCGGGTCCACGACGCGGCCGAGATAGCCGTCGCCGACGGGCACGGAAAGCACTTCGCCGGTGCGTCGCACTTCCTGGCCTTCCTCAATTCCAGCGAAATCGCCGAGGATCACCACGCCGATCTCACGGGCGTCAAGGTTGAACGCCAGGCCGAGCGTGCCGTCTTCGAACGTCAGCAGCTCATTGGCCATGCAACCAGGCAATCCCGTCACGTGTGCAATGCCGTCACCGGCCGTGGCGACATAGCCCACTTCCTGGGTGGGGGTGTCGCTCGGCTTGTACGACGACACGAAGTCGTCGAGGGCCTTGCGAATCGAGGCGGGATCGATGGTCAGTTCTGCCATGATCACTCCTTCTATTGGTTATTGTTCAGTCAAGTCTTTGCTTGTGTGTGGTGTTGGACGGATTGGCTCGGCCGGTCAGGCCGGAGTCGCCTCCGTCTGCACCTTGCGATGCAAGTTCTGCAGCTGTGCGACCACGGTGTTGTCCGTGACTTCGTCGCCCACCTGGATGCGCATGCCACCCAGCACGGTCGGGTCGACCACCGAGTTGATGTGCACCTGACGGCCCACCTTGGCGGAGTAGACCTCGACCAGTCGCTTGATCTGCTCCTTCTTCAGCGGGGTGGCGGTGGTCACGGTGACCATCGACTCGCCCATGTGGCGGGAGAACTTGTTGATCAGCCACTGGATGGTCTCCAAGTAGCGGCGGCGGCGCAGGTTGCAAGTGGCGTGTTCGGCGAGCCTCATGGTGACCTTGTTCAGGGTCTTGCCAGAGAACACCTCGCGGAACAGCTTCACACGGGCCTCGCTGGTGGCCTGGTAGTCGTACAGCTTGGCGCGTACGACCGGCAGGTTCAGCAGTGCGGAATGCAGCTCGGACAGCTCGATGGATACCTGCAGCGTGGCGTCAGTGGCGTCCGCGTAGTACATCATGGCGTCCACGCCGAAGTCTTCCACTGCGTTGGCGATGTCGCGCGCACGGCTCCAACGGCGGGAGACCAAGTCAGTCATGATCTCCATGGTCATCGGATGCGCGTTGTCACCGAGCAGTTCCTTCAGGACGGCCACCTTGTCGGCAACCGGGCGGGACGGGTCGGTCAGTGCGCGCTCCAGCTGAATGCTGTCATCGAGCACCTTGGTGATCGTGAACAGTTCGTTGCCGATCCGCCACGCGTCCTCACGGGTGTCGCGCAATTTCGGGGCCAGCGAATCACGCGACTCGCGGTCTGCAATACGTGATGCCTCTCCTCGCATGGTCACCTCCCTTTCTGGTTACGGATGGTCACGGTCACTTCTTGGCGCCCAGGTCGTCGATCATCGAATCGATCATCGAGGACTGCACGTCGTTGTCTTCCAGCTTGGCACCGAGGATCTTGCCGGCCAGGGCGGTGGCAAGTGCGCCGACCTCGCCCTTGAGCGAGACGATGGCCTGCTGGTGCTGGGATTCGATCGAGCGCTGTGCGGATGCGGTGATCTGGGCCGCATCGGACTCGGCGCGGGAACGAGCGTCGGCGATGATGTGGGACGCTTCCGCACGGGCGTCGTCGCGAATCTTGGCGGCGTCCACACGGGCGGTGCTCAGCTGGGCCTCATACTTGGCCTTGGCCTCGTCGGCGTCCTTCCTAGCCTGCTCCGCCTTGGCGATGTTGCCCTGAATCTTGGCGGCGCGCTCGTCGAAGATCGCATTGAACTTCGGCATGAAGAACTTGTAGAAGAACACCGCAACGATGACAAGAATGATCAGCGACCATACGATGTCATAAACCTCAGGAATGAACAGGTCAATCCCGCTTGCTGCTTGTGTCATCAAGCCCTCCTTTCAGTGATGGACATAATCGGTTTTCGTCTGTTGATCTGCGCAGATCAGATGATCAGGGCGGCGACGAAGCCGATCAGTGCCAGCACCTCGACCAGAGCCAGGCCGATGAACATGATGGTCTGGATCTTGCCGGACATCTCAGGCTGACGAGCGGTGGATTCCATGGCCTTGCCGAAGAGGATGCCCAGACCAATGCCAGGGCCAAGAGTACCGATACCGTAACCGATGACGGACAGGTTGCCGGCGACCTCTGCGAGGGTGATGATATCCATTGTGTTTCCTTTCTAACGTACTTGGCGACGTTATAAATCTTGGGGTTTGGTCGGTCTGCGATTTTCCCAGACCGGGGACCGGAAGCGGCGGGTTAGTCGCCCGTCACTCTTCCGGGAAGCTCAGGTTGATGTACACGGTGGAAAGAATCGCGAAGACGTAGGCTTGCAGGAAGGCGACGAACGCCTCGAAGCAGGTCATGGCGAAACCACCGGCGAACCACAGCGCACCCACCGGGATGCCCTGCAGCTTGTTGACCGCGTCAACCATCCAGAACTGTGCGAACGCCAGGCAGGTGGCGACCATAAGGTGGCCGGAAACCATGTTGGCGAACAGACGGATGGTCAGGGAGGCCGGGCGGATGATCAACAGCTCAAGCAGGTTGATCGGAGCCAGCAGGAAATAGACCGGCCACGGCACACCGGGGGTGAACAGCTCGTGGCGCAGATAGTGGCCGAGGCCCTGCGAGCGGATGGCGGCGATCCAGTACTGGATCAGTGTCCAGACAGCGAACACGAGCGGCATGACCACCGTGGCGTTGGCCGCCATGTTCATACCTGGAATGATGCCGCACAGGTTGAAAATGAAGATCGTGAAGAACAGGGTGGTGATCATCGGCACGTAGCGCTTGCCACGGGCCTCACCCATCACGTCATACACGACCTTGTCGCGCACGAAGTCGAGACCGTACTCGACTACGCCCTGCCAACGGCCGGGGATGAGCTTGGCGCGCTTTGCGGTCACGCCGAGCACCACCAACAGCACGATGGTTGCCACGATACGAATCAAAATAATGCGGTTGATGGCAAACGGAGTTCCCTGGAACAGAATCTCCGGGGGAAGGAAGTCATCAACCGAGGGCAGATGAGCGCCTGCCTCGTCAGCCAACAGCAATCCTGCGCTGAGCGAACCGACCATATCACGCCTCCTGCTTCTTCAATGTCAGGTGTCAGTTTAAACCCACCGGGCAGGCAAATGTGACGTGCTCGTTACTTTCGTCTTTTTTTGTCTCCTCGGTGTGGAGTCTGCCGGGCATGGACACGGAGTCTGCGCTGGGCATTCGGCTCCGAATGACTGAAGAGTGATTATTTGCCTGCGTCTAGACAATGTCAATATTATACCGGCGAGTCTCCTGAAATCCCTACTGCTGCAAGGTTTTCCCGGGCGTTTCGCGAACGTTGTGCACTATTGGTCGCATTACGCGGATGTGTGGCATTACGTTCATCAAGCCGTCCACATCGTGGACGAACAACCGTCCACGCTACGAACGCAACCTCCAACAGTAGCTCCCTCTGATGGGCCGAGCCGTGAAGGAGAAGCAAAGGAGCTCCCCGTCGAGGGGAGCTGTCGTCGTAGGCGACTGAGGGGAGATCGTAGGCTCAGCCCTGAATCACCCCATACCCGTCATGCACAAACGGCTTGAAATCATCCTGGCGCGGCCCGCCCGGCTCATGCCGAATCGAACGATCAGTACCGAGCTTCTTCTCAGCCCTGAGCTGCGGCACCTCGGTCAGGTCATACGGCGTGGTCTGGTACACCCAGTTGAGCCAGTTGCGCCACAGCAGATTGGCGTGGGCGCGCCAGGCGAACAACGGTTCCAGCTTCGGATCGTCATGCGGGAAGTAGTTCTTCGGGAAGGGCACGTTGGTCATGCCCTTGGCCATATCGCGCTCGTATTCTTCGGCGAGCGTGTACTTGCCGTACTCCCAATGGCCGAGCGCGAACACTTCGGAGAAGTCACGCGTGGCGATCAGGCCCGGGCCGGACTGCGGCCCCCAAGTCAAGATCTGAAGGTCATGGTTGGCACGTACCTCGTTTTCGTTCACGCCGGCGAGGCGGGAGTGCGGCTGCAGATCAATCTCGTCGAAGCCATTGGTCAGGAAGCAGTATTCATCCTGCAGGTACTGCGGGAATACGCCGAAAATCTTCTCGGGGTAATCCACCTTGTGGATGCCGTAGCGGTAGTACAGTGCGCCCATCGCACCCCAGCACAGGTATATGGTGGAGAACACATGGGTGGAGGCCCAGTCGAGAATCGTCTTGAACTCGTCCCAGTAGTCCACATCTTCGAACGGCATATGCTCTACAGGCGCGCCGGTGACCACAAAACCGTCGTAATAGTTGTCTTTGAACGCATCGAGGTTTTCGTAGAACTTGACGAGATGATCGGCGGAAACGTGCGTGGCCTCATGCGTGGAGGTCTTCATGAAGTCGATTTCGACCTGCAGCGGCGACTTGGAAATCAGACGCAGCAGCTGTGTTTCAGTCTCGATTTTCTTAGGCATCAAGTTCAGGATCACCAGTTTGAGCGGGCGGACGCGCTGACGCTCCGCCTCGGGCTTCTCCAGAGCGAAGATGCGCTCCGAATCGAGGATATCTCTGGCCGGCAGGCCACTGGGGATCTTGATAGGCATGTTCCTATTATGTCAATATTCGGGATAACGGTTCAGGGCATTCCTATAACGGCCATTTATGGCGCGTTATTACCCCGACTCCGACTCCGCCCCAAACCCCTCGCTGCGTGAGCCAATTCACGTTTTAAAACCGCGGGAAGATGACGCGACACGCCGATGTTGACTTTCTGGAATCTGCACCTATTGTAGATAGAGCTGTCTGAGAGACAAGCCGACGCGGGGTGGAGCAGCTCGGTAGCTCGCTGGGCTCATAACCCAGAGGTCCATGGTTCAAATCCATGCCCCGCTACCAATTGACCGCCGTTCCCGGAATCACCGGGACGGCGGTTTTTCATATATTCAAGCGCCTTTGCCGGCGTCAAGTCGGCATCAAGCAGCGCCATCAACGGCAGACCGAAGAACTCGGCAGCAGCGCACGTCTCGTCTATCGTCCAGTTGGCTTTACCCTGAAGCCTAGAGGCCATGGACTGAGGGGAAATACCCATAGCCTTCGCTAGATCCTTCTTCATTAGGTCGGTATTTCCAAGAATCATATTCGCGTTCATCGCGACCACATCTTGCCTACGCAGTTTCGCGCTTGGCTGCATTTCAATAGTCATGCCATCCATATTACTACGGATTTCACGTAGTACACGGCGTGTCTTCTATGTTATAAGGTTAATCTTTGCTTCAGTACTTCACCAAATCTTTAGTGCTGAAAGTCATTCAATGATTACCAATCTACGCAAGCTAATGAGGGCTAACCACCTGAAGCAGCGCGACATAGCCGATGTGCTGGGCGTGTCCGAACAGGCCGTGAGCGACAAGTTTCACGGCCGTACCAACTTCACCCTTAAAGACCTCTCCAAACTCGCGGACGCGTTCGACGTGAGCCTTGACTACCTGACCGGACGCAGCGATTACGCGAAGCCCTTGGAGGTGGCGGAATGACGATTTTTGCGGGTGCCGTGTTGCTGTTTGTTTTTTGTGCAGGCGTGTTTCTCCTTGGTGTTGGCGGATACATCTCTGTCATCTGTTTTCTTGAGGACGATTGGCTGTATGTCGTTTATGGCGTGCTTGTGGGCTTGACGGGGTTGTTGATTGCATCTCTCCCAGTGGAGGCCCTTGTCTCCGGGGGTGTGTCATGAGGTGGTCAGCCTATTCCCCCGCGTATTGCGTGGTATCCGTTGGTGTCGAGCCAGTTGATTGCATAATCGAGCGGGTCCCCGTCCTTGGGCTGCATCGTCGCGGGAATTGTTCTGCGCTGTGGGGCGCAGTCCATGGTGTTTTGGAACAATTCGCCACAGCGGTACTTCATCGCTTTTCGCATTTTGCGGGTGGGCTTGGTATATTGCCGTATTCGGCTGGGCAACGCGCTGGTGCCGTCCAGCTGGAATCTGTCGATATGACGCACAGTGACGTCGTTATGCGTCGCGTAGATGACCACCACGTCCTCGGCGTCGCCGGTCACGTATTCGTTGAAGAATTCTCCGGGCATAAGGACGTTTCGAGGCATGTTTGGATCGTTGACATTCCCGGCGGAGTAAGACTCACATCTAAACCATATCGATTGGATGAGCACACCGGTTCCTCCGACGTTCTGAAATCGTATTGCGGTGCGTGGCGATCTCTCCGCTATTCTTCCGACATTGAGCATCCCGTCCATGAGACGGTCGCGGTTCCGCTTCCATGTGCAGACGGCCACGCTGAAGGATATCAGCGCCGCTATGGATGCCAGACCATTTGCGATATTCAACGCTTCTTCAATCATGATTCTTCCTTCCTCCGTCATCTGCGACGGTTGGTTTTTTGTGCGATTCCCAGCTTACGCATCCGGGGGAAGGAACCTTTTTCCAACCGTTCGACCGATGGAGGTTGCCGTGGATAGTCGCATTCGGGTTACCCGCGAATCTGCAGAGTATTTCCGTGTTCGTCTGCTGGGTTTCTACGGGCCGCATGCCCACTTGGACGTAATCATCACCGCCGCTGATTTGCGGCAGTGGCGCGACAAGATCGATGAGGCTCTACAGGAGGTGGACAATGTCGGTGTTTGACCCGGAATCAAGTCATAACCGTTTCTGGGCGGTCTTGGAGGATTTGCGCGATACCGACGACCCGTACCAGTTCGGTATCTACATCGATTTCGAGGGCAAGACGCTTGTCATGAACGGGCTGAGTATGGGCGACATGGTGACCATCAACCGCGAGATCGCGCAAGTGATTAGGGAGGCGAAGCATGCACGGGCTTTATAAGGGCGTTCTCACGTTCTGCGCGGTGTTCGTGGGTTTGATTCTGGCCGTCATGGGCCTGTGGGCATTGGTCGGCGTCGCCTGCCTGTGTGCGGGCATGGTGCTGGCCGACGTGCCGGAGCGCGTGTCCACCCGTCTGAATCGAGGCGATCGTGAGGGTGTTTAGGAAGTGCTGCCAGGCGTTGGTGCTGGTCGCGGCGGCGCCGTTGCTGTTGGTTGGCTTCGGAGTGTGTCTCGCGGCCGTGAATCTTGGCGATTGGCTGAAGGAGGAATGATGCCGAACGGTGAACTGGGATATGTGTTCAAGAGCGCGGTGACGGCCAATGGTTGCCTGATGCTGTGCATCACGCCGCACGCGCGGCGTCGCGACTTCCACAGCAAGGTGTACGTGTTCACGGCCGACGAGGTGCGCGCGTTGATCGAGGCGCTGGCCGTGATGCCGGACGGGCCCGAGTAGTTCTAGGTATCTTTAGACGCCTCTAGGCGTTCGTATGCGTGCCCGACGCTATCGGGTCACTGAGAATGGAATGGCTGTGATGGCGCGTATGGCTACGCCTAGCCCTACCTATGCCCCGCTGTGGTGGCGGGGAGGCCGGCCGCATTGCAACTGCGGTACTTGCGAGACTAAGAGGTTGCCACCGACCCTATCCAGCCGCTGGTAAAGGCGGAATCGGGCAGCACTACCACGCGATTGTGTGGGGCTGGATTTGGGGACCATTCCCGGCAGGCTTCGGCCTGCTCTTGCAATCGACGGCCGACCGACCGAAAGCGAGACCCATTTGAGGATTCTCGGCCGAGATTTCGCGTTGCGCGTCTCGGCCGAGAATTTTCGGGTCTTGACCTCTCCAGCCTCACTCCCAAAAGGGACATGAGAAACCAACGTAAGGGGATTACGGATTATGAGTAGAGCAACGTTCGAGAACATCACGTTGAAGGACGCGGGTATCCGGTTGCTTCCGAAGCTGAACGAGTTCGTCCGGGCGAGGAAGACCACCGAGAGCTTTCTGGTGACCATCGAGCAGATCGCGCGCTGGGCGGGATTGACCAGGCGTAACGGGCGCATCGATGATAACCAGGCGTACAGGATGATGATGTTGGCGGAATGTCCGGCCTCCAAGGTGCGCCGTTACGGCATGAGATGCTGGGACGCGCGCGAGGCCATGCAGGCGTTGGCGAAGTGGACCGGCCAGTGGGCGTGGGTGGTGGACTGATGGTGAGGCATCGGCCTTCGTTGGCGGAGGCTTTGAGCGTGTGGGCCAGCCCTTATGACGCGGCCGAACTGCTTGAACAGTTCAGGAACGCGGTGGTCTCACTGGCCGAGCAGCAGAGGACCGGGCTTCCCGATTCGGCGCGCGTGCTGGACATACTGCAATTGCGCAAGGGGACCGAGCTGGCCGCGCTGGGCGGCGACTGGCCGGCCATGGGCGTCAGGCTCGTGGGCGGCGCGTGGACGTTGGACGCTCGCCAGTTCGACCTGTGGGCCCAAGGCCAGATAAGCATATTCCGGCGCAGGGCCGCGACCGGCCGGACGCCCGCGTCTTCGGCGTCGGTGCAATCGAAGCTGAATCTGTTCTAGGAGGGGCTTGTGGGCAGGTATATGACCACCGCCGAGGTGGCGGAACTGTTGAACATGAAGACCGATACCGTGCGCAAGTGGCGGCAGACGGCCGGACTCGGGCCGAAGTGGACGCGCTGGCCGGGGTCAAGGGTGATCCGCTACGAGCGTGCGGACGTGGAGAGGTGGCGGCATGCCGGCGAGGAAGGATAGGCAGCGGGTCCCGCCGGCGATAGCGGCCGTGGTGATCGAGCGGTGGGGCAACGAATGCTGGCTGGACATGCCGGGATGCCGCCACGTGTCGGACACCACGGACCATATCGTGCCGGACCGTGCCGGCGGGCCCACGATACCGGCGAACCTGCGGCGCGCGTGCAAGCATTGCAACAGCCTGCGCCAGGACAGGACGCTCAACCATTACGGCGCGAACATCCACGCGGTGATAGGACCGCCCGGCGGCGGCAAGACCACCTACGTTGACCTGCATCGCGGGCCAGGTGCCGTGGTGCTCGACTTCGACGGCATGTGCTCGGCGCTCACGTCCGGCATCGGGACCGGGCACGAGCCGAGGCAGTGGGTGAGGGACATGGCTACCGGTATGTGGTACGGGGCCTACCGGCACGCGGTGCGCGTCACCGAGCCGATAGACGTGTGGTTGGTCAAGACCATGCCGAGCACGCCGCGCAGCCCCCGGCTGTTGGACGAATGGATAAGCCTGGACTATGACATCATCGTGTGCGACCCGGGCAAGGCCGAGGTGATGGACAGGCTCGAAGCCAGAGGCGGGGACGTGCGGGGCGAACGCCGCGCCGCCGCGCAATGGTACCGGGCCGGCATCAGCCAGGACAGGATCGATGCGAGGCTCACGGCCCGGCGTTCGAGGCTCGCGGCCCTCGGACTCGCGACCGGGGCCGCCACGGCCTCGGACTCGCCGGAATCGGCGCGGCCGGGATGGTGACCGTCTCGTTTTTTTATGGACCGAACCGACGGAACAGCCCGCGCCTCACCGTTTTTGGTTCCCCACAAATCAAATAAAAAAGCCTGAAAACAGGGACGGAACCCCTGAAATCAGGCTGGAAATTACTTCAAATAGGGAATATACACGATTATTGTGATTGGAGCAATTTTCTCATGGCCGGTTTCGAGGGTTTGGAGGACGCGGGGCTGGTGAAGGGCCCGCAGGAGAAGGCGACGGAGACGTTCATCACGGCCTACCGGGAAGGCAAGGAATCCAACCCCATGGCCGATTTCATATATTCATCGATGCTTTCCATCGCCAGGAACATCGACGTGCAGAACGCGCGTGGCCGCGAGATAAGCCGCAACATGACCTCTCTGCTCGGCTACATCCAGCAGCTCGAAGCCATGTACGAGGGCGTGGACGACGACGAGGAGCTGGCCGGGCTTTTGCAGGAGGCCGCACGATGAGCCACGAACGGCCGCCCGAACTGCGCCCCCGCCACGCCACCGCGAGGAACCCCGAACGGAAGACCGACGGCGCTCTTGTAGCCAGGTTCAGCGAACTGCTCGGCAAGCCGATGATCCCGTGGCAGCGCCAGGTCATCGACGTGATCAGCGAGATAGACCCGGCCACGGGCACGTACTGGTACGACGAGCTCGTGCTGACCGTGCAAAGGCAGGCGGGCAAGACCACCATCACGAAAAGCTACGACGTGCGCAACGCCCTATGGGGGGCCGACCGCCAGACCTGGTATCTCGCCCAGACCGGCAAGGACGCCAACGACCAGTTCCGCGACTTCGTGAAAAGCTGGAGGAAGAGCCGGCTTCGCAGGCTCTCCAGACCGCCGCGCATGTCGAACGGTAGCATGGCCCTAGAGTTCCGCAACGGCTCGCAGATACGGCCGGGCGGCGCGACCGAAGCGGCCGGCCACGGCGTTCAGGGCGACCTGATCAACGTGGACGAGGTATGGAGCCTGAGCAAGCTCCAGGCCAAGAACCTCAAGGACGGTTTCATCCCCACCACGACCACACGCCTCAAGCTCACCGGCGTGCGCCCCCAGATATGGTGGACCAGTACCGAAGGCAACGGGGGAAGCGAATACCTCAACGACCGCCTCGACCGCCTGCGCGCCGGCGACATCCCCGACCGCACCGCGTTCTTCGACTTCGGAATCCCCTTCGACGCCGACCCCGAAGACTTGGAGACCATATGGCGCTACCATCCCGGGGCCGGCCACCTGTTCGACTTCGCCCAGCTCGCCGAGTTCCGCCAGCAGTTCGACGACGACGCCGAGGGCTGGGCGCGAGCGTTCGGCAACATCCGCGACGACGGCATCACCGAGCGCGCCATCGATTCCGTGCTCTGGCACGACACCCTCGGACCCGTCATCCGGCCGGAGCGCGGGCTCAAGGTGTGTTTCGGCGTGGGAGTGGCCATGGGGGCCACCCGAACCGTGCTCGCCGCTTGCATCGGCCGCGACGGCAAGCCGCCCGTCGTGCAGATCGTGCAGGAACTCGACGGCACCGGCACCGCGCCCGCCCGCCTGCTCGAATTGCAGGAACGCTACAACGCGCCCATCTGCATAGACCGGCGCGGCCCCTCCGCCGCCCTGGCCGACGTGCTCGCCCGCGAACTCGACCCGGACACATGGGAGCCGGTCTACAGGCTCACCGACATGAGGGCCAGCGACGCCGTCACCGCCCCACAGTCGTTTCTAAGCGCGCTAGAGCAGAAAGGCGTGGCGCACGCGCCCGACCCCATGGCCGACGAACAGGTGTGCACGGCGGCGAAACGCAAGAGCGGCGACGCCTGGCTATGGAACCGCACAGCCGGCGACGTGAGCGCCATGGAGGCGATGACCATGGCCTACTGGGGATACACTCACATGCCCGCATGGCAGGCGGACGACGTGCAGGTCTTCTAGCGACATGCCGCAGGATGCCGCTCAATGCCGCTAGATGCCGGACCATGCTGGACAGCCACGGCCGTCATGGCCCATATTGGGCCGCATGAACCCCATCAAGCGCATCCTCGAAAGCATGGCGCCCGCCTACCGGGCCGCCACCGCTTCGGACGGCCCGCTGGCCACCCCGCCGGCACGCGAGCCCGCGGACCGCGACGTGATGCACTTCTCCACCGTGTTCCGCGCGGTGCAGGTGCTTGAGACCAGCATCGCGGGACTTCCCATCCGCGAATTGAAGGACGGCGTGGAGGTCACGCCGTCCGTGGTCATCGACCGGCCCGACCCCAACCGGTACCGCAGCGAGTTCGTCAAGCTCACCGTGGGCGACATGATCGTGCGCGGCGAGGCGTTCTGGCTCAAGCTCCGCGGCCTTGACGGCACCGTCAAGGGACTCAGGGTGCTGCCCGCCTCGCTGGTGAGCATCACCGACGCGGCCAACGACCTCGCCAACCCGCTCAAACGATACGGGTATCTGGGCCGCGAATACCAGGACGCGGACATTCTTCATCTGCCGTTCGTCAGCATGCCCGGCCGCCTGCACGGCATCGGGCCCGTCGAGGCCGGCCGCGCGGAGATCAACGGGGCCATGGACGCGCGCGACGCGAAGGCGATGTGGTTCGACGAACCCGCCCAGCCGTCCGGCATCCTCTCCACGGACAAGATGATCAACGACGAAATCGCCACCAACACCAAGCAACGGTTCGAGAAGAACATGAAGGGCGTCAAGGTCATCGGCGGGGGCATGACCTACACGCCTTTGCTGCTCAGCCCGGCTGACATGCAGTATCTGGAAACGCAGAAGTTCGACACCACGTTGCTGTCACGCCTGTTCGGCATCCCCCCGAAGCTCATGCTCGCCGAATCCGGCAACAGCATGACCTACAGCAACGTGGAACAGGAATGGAGCCAGTTCGCCGACTTCACCCTGGACGCCTACGTGCAGCCCATGAGGGAGGCGCTGTCAACCGTGATACCGCGCGGCCACGTGGTCGAGTTCGGCTGGGACTCGTTCCGCCGCTCCGACACCAAGACACGCATGGAAACATACAAGACCGCCATCGAGGCGGGAATCATGACCCGCGACGAGGCCCGCGCCCGCGAGGGCCTGCCGCCGCTCGGGGAAACCCCACAGGAAGGAGCAACGGGCAATGAGGCATGAAATCGGATTCAGGGGGCTTCGGCTCACCCGCGCCAGTGAGGACGACGGGCGCACCGTGGAGGGAATCGCCGTGCCGTTCGGCGACGTGATCGACGTGTGGGGCCAGCGCGAGACGTTCGACCCTGACACCGTGTTCGACGGGCTCGACACCGCGAAGCTCTACTACCAGCACAACCAGCTCATCGGCAGCATCACCCATGGGGAGAACCAGCCGGACGGCCTGCACATCACCGCCCGAATCGCCGACACGCAGCTTGGACGCGACGCCGTGGCCCTGCTTGACGAGGGCGCTCTCGACTCCCTGTCTGTGGGATTCGTGCCCATCGAGGACTCAAAGGACGAGGCCGGCGTCATCCACCGCCGCCGCGTCCGGCTGCTCGAGACCAGCCTCGTGAGCTGGCCGGCCTACGAGAACGCGAAAATCACGGACCACCGAAACAACATCAACCAGGAAGGAACACCGACCATGACCGACACCGATCACGAGAAGTGGGCGAAGGCGCTCGAAGCGCTCAACGCCCGCCAGGACGAACAGGCCGACACCCTGCGCAGCATCGAGACGACGCTCACCAGCCGTCTCGAACCGCCGGCCGCATCCTCTCCGCTGAACGCCTACCGCACGCAGGGCGACCTGCTCAAGGCGCTCGTGTCCGACGACCAAGGCAAGGCCGAGGCGGCGCGCGACGCCTACCGCACGCTGCTCGAACGCGACTACACCGGCGCGACCGTCTCCGCCACCGACCCGCAGCCCACATGGATAGCCGACCGCATACGCATCATCGAACAGAAACGCAAGGTGGCGACCTTGCTCACCCACGAGGCGTTGCCGGCCGAGGGCATGAGCATGAGTTACCTCGTGCTCAAGACCGACACCACGACCGTACAGAAACAGGCCAAGGAAGGCGAACACCTGCCCTACGGCAAGATCGAGTTCGGCGACGAGTCCGCCGTCATCGACACCTACGGCGGCTACGGCGACCTGTCCCGCCAGATCATCGAACGGGCCTCGGGCACCTACCTGAACACGTACATGCGCGCCCTGACCGCGGCCTACGCGCGCGCCACCGAGCACGCGGCCCGCACCGCGCTCTACGGTTCCATCGCCGCCATCGCCGACGCGGACAAGCTCGCCGCGGGCAAGACCGCCGCCGACATGAAGCCCAACGACTGGGTTGACCTGATCGTGGACGCCGCCGCCCGGTTCGACGACGTCAACGCGAACCTCGACTACATCGGCGTGAGCGGCGACGTGTTCAAGCAGATCGCGCACCTGACCGACGACGGTAATCGCTTCCTCGACGTGTCCGGTCAGGGCACGGACACGCTCGGCACCCTCGACCCCGCCGGCATCACCGGCCGCCTTCTGCGCCGCGACGTGCACCTGCTCGACGGAGCGCCCAATGGCACCGCCGTGTTCATGGACCGCACCAGCGTGACCATGTGGGAATCTGGCGGCGCGCCCTTCCAGCTCCAGGCGGACAACATCATCAACCTGACCCGCCAGTTCAGCGTCTACGGCTACGCCGCGTTCGGCACCACGTTCAAACAGGGCATCCTTCCCGTCAAGTTCACCGCCTGACCGAAAGGAACATAGATTATGGCCGAATACAAAGTGCAGCTGCCCGCCGTGGGAGACCCGGCCGGCCCCGACGCCATCGCCTCCATCATCGCCGCCGAGAAGACCGCGTGACCATGGCCGACGACACCGACCAGCTCACCGACAGGCTCGCCAGGCTCGCCGGCACCCTGGACGCGGACGACCGGCCGGCCCTGTCCGAAATGCTCAAGGCCGCACGCGCCTACCTCGCCCCGCACGTCAACGGATACGAGCTCGCGGACGCGCTGCTGGAGGATATCGTGCTTTCCGTGGCCCTCGACCTATGGCAAGCCAAGGACGCGCGCAACGGCATCGTCAGACTGACCACGGACGGCGTGGAACCGTACCGGATCAGCACCGACCCGCTGCGCACCGCATGGCCGAAACTCCGCGCGGCCGGCATCCCCGCAGGAATGGGGGTGTCATGAGCGTCTACGACGACATCAACGCGGAACTGGCCGACCGGCTCGCCGGCCTGGGCGGCATCGTCTCCCAGGTCACCGACGACCCCACGCTGGTCAAGCCCACGCCCGGCAAGGCCAGCATCTGGATAGAACCGCCCGACTACACGTGGGACGGCTGGGCACCCCACCCGCCGGAACTGACCATGAAACTCATGGTCGTGGCCGGCACCCCCACCACCCAACGCAAGGGGCTCGAACTGATCATGAGGGTGCTCGACCTCATGCACGCCGCCGACATGCCGCTGCGCTCAGCGACGGCCGCCGGCTTCAACCTCGCCGACGCGGGCACCCTCGCCGCCTACGAGGTCACACTCAACACCATCTGAAAGGAACAGAATCATGGCAACCAAGACCCGCCTGCTGGGCCCCGGCTCGTTCACCATCACCGGCAAGGACAATGGCAAGGACTTCAGCGCCGACCTGACCAAGGCCCAGATCAACCCCAGCAACTCAAGCGACGACCCCACCAACTACCTCGACGGCTCGCAGGAGACCAACACAAGCACCACATGGACCTTCGAGGGCACCATCAGCGACGACTTCAGCGAGTCCGGGCTCGCCGCCTGGTGCTTCGACAACGCCAACAAGACCCTTCCGTTCGAGTTCATCCCCAACAAGACCGGCGGCATCAAATGGACCGGCAACGTGACCATCACTCCCGTGGCCATGGGCGGCGACGTGAAGACCAAGAACACGAACGACTTCAGCTTCCCCGTCACCGACCTCGCCCACGCGCCCAACACGCCCGCCACACCGACGACCCCGGGCGCGTGAGCCAGGCCGGAAGGGCCCTCATGGTCGTGGGCCAGAAACGCTTCGTGTCCACCATGCGCCGCGCCGGCGCGGACATGAAGGAACTCAAGGAAGTCAACCGCCAGGCCGCAGGCATAGCCCTGCCCGCAGTCCAGGCGCGCACGCCCAGGGGCAAGACCGGCAAGCTCGCCCGCACCGTGCGCGCCGGAGCCACCCAGAAGGCCGGCGTCATCCGAGCCGGCCGCAAGGCCGTACCCTACGCGGGCGTCATCAACTACGGCTGGCCCGCCCGCCACATCCGGGGCCGCCAGTTCGTCAACGAGGGCGTGGCCGCGTCCGAAAGCGCCTGGCAGCAGCCCTACAAACAGTTCATCGACAAAACACTCAGCCAAGTAAAAGGAGCATAGATCATGGCCGTCGCCATCGCGAAAGTCACCTACACCGACAAGCACACCGACGAGGCGGGGCTCACGCCGCGCGTCATCACATCATGCGAGGAACACGCCCAGAAGGAGGGGTGGGCCCCCGGCGAGGCCAGCGAGATGCGCCGCTCCTATTACCTAGCCTACCTCGCCTGCCGTTACGCCGGCAAGACCACGCTCCCATACCCGCAGTGGCTCGACCAGATCGAAACCATCGAGGTCACCCAGCCCGGGGATTCGGGAAACCCTACGGCCTAGCCGAGTGGCCCGAAGACTCGCTGGGCCTCCTGTCCTTCATCCTCGCCCGCCGGTTCGGCGGCACCCCGTGGCAATGGAGGAATGAGGCCAGCGAGCTCGACTGGGGCACCGGCATACGGCTGCTGAACGAGGAAACGGAACGCATGGAGGAAGGAGAATAATAATGGCCGGACACAGCGCCATCATGTCGGTGAGAATCACCGGCAACAGCGACGACGCCGTAAGAGCGTTCTCCAAGGCCACCAGCAAGGCCGCCGCGTTCGGCTCGTTCATGGGCGGCATGGCCGTGAAGGGCGTGACCGCACTGTGGGACAAGCTCAAGGGGTTCACCAGCGCCGTGATGGACATGTCCGACAGCACGGACAAGTTCAAGCAGACCATGGGCTTCGCCGGCCTGGACACCACCGCCATCGACAAGGCCACCAAGGCCACGCGCGCCTACGCCGACAGCACCGTCTACGACCTGTCCACCGTGCAGAACACCACCGCCCAGCTGGCGGCGAACGGCATCAGGGACTACGTAGACCTGACCGAGGCTGCGGGCAACCTGAACGCCGTGGCCGGCGGCAACGCCGACACGTTCAACTCGGTGGCCATGGTCCTGACCCAGACCGCCGGCGCGGGCAAGCTCACTACCGAGAACTGGAACCAGCTGGCCGACGCCATCCCCGGCGCGTCCGGCAAACTCCAGGAGGCCATGAAGGCCAACGGCGCGTACACGGGAAACTTCCGCGACGCCATGGCCGAGGGGCAGATCACGGCCGACGAGTTCAACCAGGTCATCATGCAGCTGGGCATGAGCGACGTGGCCAAACAGGCCGCTTCGAGCACCGCCACCATGGAGGGCGCGCTCGGCAACCTCGAGGCAGCGGTAACCGGCGGTCTGACCGACGCGTTCAACGTGTTCAAACCGGCCGTGACCTCCGCCATCGGCGTCGCCTCCGAACAGATCACCACGTTCAGCGCCAAGGCCACCACCGGCCTCAAGGGCGTGATCGCGCTCGTCAGGGCCGGCGACATCAGCGCGGACCTGCGCGCGGCGTTCAACATCGAGGAAGACAGCCCGATAATAGACTTCCTGCTCACCCTGCGCGAAACCGCCATAGGCACGTTCTCCACCGTCAGGGAGCAAGTGTCCGCGTTCCTCGCCGCGTTCCGCGACACCGGGCCCGCTCAGGCGGCGGCAGACATATTCTCCTCCGTATGGGACGCATGCAAGAGTCTCGCTGGCGCGGCCGGCGACCTGCTCGCCCAGTTCGCGCCGTTGGCCGGCTCCATGGGCGGCGCGGCCGGCGCGGGCACCGCCCTTGGCAACGCCTTCAACGGGGCCGCGTCCATCATCGGCACCGTGTCCGGCAAACTCAACGAGTTCAGCGGCTGGGTGTCCGCCAACGCGCAGCCCATCAGCGCCGCACTGGCCGGCATCGCCGGCGGTTTCGCCGCGTTCAAGACCGCCAGCATCATCAGCTCGGTGGCCACCGGCCTTCAGGCTTTCGCCAAGGCCAACAGCGCCGCCAGCATCGCCCAATGGGCTCTCAACGCCGCCATGAACGCCAACCCCGTCATGATCGTGGTCACCGCACTAGGCGCGTTGGTGGCCGCGCTCGTCTGGTTCTTCACCCAGACCGACACCGGCCGGGCGCTCTGGCAGTCGTTCATGGACTGGCTAGCCCCCGTCTGGCAACAGGTACAGGCCGCGTGGACCGCCGTCTGGAACTCGATAAGCGCGTTCCTGACCAGCACGTGGAATGCGATAAGCGGCGTGGTACAGCCCATCATCAGCGGCATCGCTTCGTTCATTCAGTCGAACATGGGCACCATCCAGGCCGTGTGGAACGCCATATGGGGAGCCATCAGCGCGTATATCGGCGGCGTGTGGAACGGCATCCAGATCACCGTGCAAACCGCCATCGGCGTCGTGCAGGGCATCATCAAGACCGTGACCAGCCTCATCCAGGGCGACTGGTCCGGCGCGTGGAACGGCATCAAACAGATTGCGTTAAGCATCTGGAACGGCATCGGCGCGCTCATCGGCAACGCCATCAACACAGTGCGCAGCATAATCTCCTCCGTGCTCAGCGGTATCGGTGCCATCTGGAACGCCGCATGGAGCGGGCTCACCAACGCCGTCAGCGGCACCGTGGGCCGCGTCATCAGCTACGTGTCCGGCCTGCCCGGCCGCATCCTCTCCGCGCTCGGCAACCTCGGCACCCTGCTATGGGACGCCGGCTCAAGCATCCTCGAGGGTTTCCTCGACGGCCTGAAATCCGCGTGGAACAACGTTACCGACTTCGTCGGCGGAATCGGAGACTGGATCAAGGAACACAAGGGCCCGCCCAGCTACGACAAGGTGCTCCTGACCCGAAACGGCCGCTTCATCATGCAGGGCCTCGCCAAGGGACTCGGCCAGGGCTTCGACCAGGACGTGCGCCGCACCATCGCCGGCATCAACCGGCGCATGGGCACCGTCAACCTCGGAGCCAACGTCACGACGGGCACCACGCCGGCTTCGGGCGCGGCCACGCAGGTCACGAACATCAACGTGACCATCCAAGGCAAACTGCTTGACAGGGAGGGTACCGCCGCCGAAATCCTCAAGCTCCTGAAGCAGTACCAGGACAGGAGGGTCTAGATTATGCAGATCGCTTACATGTTCATCGACTGGGGGGCCGGCTGGACTCCGCTCAACGACCACACGCGGGACGTGGCCGCGCTCGACTCGCTCAGCATCCGCTGGGGCACCGACGACATCACGGAACAGCCCGAACCCTCCGTGATGAACTTCACACTTCACGACCGGACCGGGTGGCTCACCGGCCGCGCGCTCACCCTCGCCGGCGCGCAGATCGTCTTGCAGGTCAGCGGCCAACCCACATGGGGCATGCTCCGCACAGACCAGGGCACATGGGCCCAACAGACCGGCACTCTCGGCAGACTGCACCAGACCTACACGCCGCCGGTCCCCGACTCGCCGCAATCCACCGCCGTCACCCTGTTCCATGGCATCGTGTCCACGGGCGGCGAAGCCACGCCCCATCGGGCCGGCGGCTGGAAACTCGCTCTGAGCGCGTCAAGCCGCATGATCCTATGGAAACGCATGCAATCAGACGGCCCCACCAGCAGCGACGCCCGATACACCGGCCTGCACTGGGTAGGCACCGGCGGCGAACGCCTCGCGGAACTCAACAAACGCGCCCAAACTGCATCCGCTCCCACCGCCGACCCGGCCGGGCTTACCCCCGTGGCAGCGCCCGCACCATACGCGGACGACAACCCCAGCCAGCTCGACCTGCTCCACCGTCTCTTCGCGCACCTGTCCGACTGGCCCATCTGGTACGAATACCCCGACCGGGACACCAGCCGCATCAGCTGCATGACGTTCGGCAGTCCCGTCATCGTCGGCATCACCGACACCGGCCGACTCACCGTGGCCGGCGACACCGGCGAAACCCTCGACGGGCTCGACGCCGCCGACATCATCACCGACGACGGCAACACGCTGAGCATCCCCGAACCCTACACGCAGATCACACTGCACGGCAAAAGGGCCAAGGCCAACAACGGAGCCCTTCAATTCGACCCGGCCGACACCACCCTAAGCGATCGGAACCTTCTACCCGCGAACCTGACCGCCACACAGAAAAGCATCACCATCGACACCGACGCCGTCACCAGCGACGAAAGCGGCGGCGTATGGTCTCGCGGCGGCGGCGCCATCTGGCAACCCGACGACACCGACCGCACACAGATCGCCACGCTGCTCGAAACCATCGACCGACGACTGCGCCCCGAGACCGCCATATTCGACGGCCGGAAACTCGACCCCGCGGTACACCCCCGCCTCTACATCACCGCCAGCAGCGGCCCCCTCGTCATCCAGGGCATGCTCTCATCCAACCTCGCGGGCGACGACGGCAAGCCGGCCACGGGAGGCCCATGGGCCAGCATCGGCGGCACGCTCACCTACCAATGGTCGAACAACCAGCCGCTGCTGCGCAACGAGGTCACCCTATGGCCGCTACCCACAGTCGCCGCGACTGCGACCACCTGGGCAAGCATGGGCGCATGGCCCGCCACATGGAGGCAATGCGCGCTCACCCTCGCCGAGCTCTCTCTCATCACCCGCTACCAGCAACCAACCACCATCACGGAGGAACCATGAAAACCACACCGATCTACGGCCTGCCCTACATCGAGCCTGCCGACCTCGTGTCAAGCGCGCCCGCCCAGTTCAAGACCATGGCCGAGGGCTTCGAGACCGCGCTCAACGAGGTGGACAGCCGCAACACCCCGGCCGGCGTGAAACCCGCCATCGCCACCACCTTGGAGGCATTGGCCGGCATCGCCGGCGTGACCGGCCAGACCGGCTACGTCACCGCCGACCCAGCCGAGTCCAACAATGGCCCCTACTGCTGGACGGGTAGCGCGTGGCTGCGCTACGCGACCATGAACGACATCGCTGCCGTCACGGCCGCCGACCCCGAACCGGTCAAACTCATCGAAAACACCTACGGCACCGTCACCGGATACCGTCGCGGCAAGACCGCCACCATCAGAATCTCCTGGAAAAGCTCGGCTACGGGCTCGTGGAACGACGGCATCTTCGGCACCCTGCCCGAAGGCTGGCGGCCTCCAATGGATTTAAATTTCTCTTATGGCGGGCGCGACGGAGCGAACCAGAAGGTCATCCGCATAAAAGCGGACGGATACATGACCTACGACAATCAGGGCGGCACACAATCCAACAGCGCGTTCGGCTGCTCCATCACCTACGCGATCGCATAAACCAACACAAGGAAAGGGGAAAAGCATGGAGAAAACCGAGATCGCGGCCCTCGCCATCGTGGGCATCCTCATCGCCATGGACTACATGACCGGCCTGCTCAAGGCCGCCATGCAGCACGACATCAGCAGCGAGAAAATGAGGGAGGGCCTGTGGCACAAAAGCGGCCTCATCCTGGTCATGCTCCTCGCCGAGGTCGTCGAACGCGGCCAGCAATACCTCGACCTCGGCTACAGCGTGCCCCTCATCGTGCCCGCCGCTGTCTACATCAGCATCACCGAAATCAGCAGCATCCTCGAGAACATCGGCGAAATCAATCCCGACATCGCCGCAGGCCCGCTGCTCAAGCTCTTCCGCAGCAAACGCGACGGAGGCGACACCCAATGACCGGTTCAAGCCTCGCCACATGGCGCGGGTCGCCAAACCACTACAACGGCCGCAACGGCTACCGGGTGGACCACATCACCCTGCACATCATGGTCGGCACCCTCGAATCCTGCGCGAACTGGTTCTCGCTCCCCCAATCGCAGGCCGCAAGCCACTACGGCGTCGGACCGGACCGGATCTACCAGTTCGTGGACGAGGACAACGGCTCGTGGGCGGATGCGAACATGGCCAGCGACTGCTCGGGCATCACCATCGAACACCAGGGCGGCATTGAAGGCGTGCCCGTCACCGACGCGGAAGTGGAACTCTCCGCGCGCCTGTGCGCCGATATCAGCCGCCGCTACAGGCTCGGGAGGCTCGTTCACAACGGACTCAGCGGCAACGTGTACCTACACCGCGAAATTCCGGGCACCGACCACTTCGGCTGCCCGGACCGCACCGTCAACGGCCTGCCCGTTGACCGCATCATCAACCGCGCAAACCAACTACTAGAAGGAGACACAGACGTGGTAACACAGCAGGACATCGCCGCAATCGCGGCGGCCGTATGGGGCTACAACTACAAGGGCAGCGCGCCCGGCGGCAACATGTACAACAACCTCGTCTACGAGGTGCCAAAGCGCGTGGCCGGCGCGGTCGCCACCTACACGTGGGCCGACAAGGACGGCCACGGCAAGCCCGTAGGAGGCAACCTCTACAACCAGGCGCGCCAGACCGCGCTGACGGTCATCGAGCTCAAAGCCCAGGTCGCCGCGCTCAACGCGGCCGTCGAGGCACTGGGCAAGAGCATGGGCGCCGACCCCGAACAGATCGCCAAGACCATCCAGGAAACCGTCAAGGCCAAACTCGACGCCCTCGAAATCAACGTCACCGCCACAGCCGCAGACGCAAAGGACTAGGCTCCCAGGATAACCGCGTCCAGCGCCTCACGCAGCCGCGAGTCGGGCATGGCCACGTAAATCTGAGTGGTCTCGACCGACGCATGACCGAGCAGACGCGCGACCAGGAACAGGTCATGCGTCTGCTCATAGGTCTTCGTGGCGTACCTGTGCCGCAGGCTATGGCACCCCCAGCCGGCCGGCAGCAGCTTCGAGATATGACGGTTCACATAGCTCTGTTCGACATGCCCGCCCCAGCGTCCGGGAAGCAGCCAGCCGCCGCAATGCTCGATGTAATCGGCCAGATCGTCCGGCAGCGGCACGATACGCTGCTTGTCGCCCTTGCCGGTGATTATCAGCGATTTGCCTAAAAGGTCGTCCATCACGTCGCGGCTATGCACCTTCGCTATCTCGCCGCGCCTCAACCCGCATTCGGCGGCCAGCCTGATCATGATCTTCTCAAGCTCTGTGGCCTTGCCCAGCGCACCGATGATATACCGGTCCGGGCACGGCCGCGGCTTGGGCTTGGGACGCCTGACCTTCGGCAGCATGTCGCTGGGATCATCGGCACGCCGCCCGGCCGTGCGCATCCAGGCATAGAAGCTGTGCACCGTGTTTCGGTACCCCTTGCGGCTTTCCGGCTTCCAATTCTGTCCGGCCATCCAATGCACCAGGTCGTCGGTCGTGACCTCGAGCGGCGTCTTCGCCAGGTCACGCGCGGCCTTGGTCATCTTGCAGCGCCGGCACCGCACCGTCTCATCGCTGAGACCGGCCGCCTTCAGAGATTCAAGCCAATCATTGATGTCTTCCGCCCATGACGCCGGCGGTGGCGTTCGTTTCATACCCATGGCGCACCATCACACCACAAGGCCGGTCACGCAGCTAGAATAAACGAAAATCGGGCTTCATGGATTTGAACCGTGTTCCTCTGGGCAACCATGTTCCCAGAGGAACACGGTTCAAATCCATGCCCCGCTACGAACGTGGTTATATGGCCGCTGATTTCGGTACCGAAATCAGCGGCCTTTCCGTTTACCGTGGCGATATGGATGAAAGGCGATCAGGCAGCTACGGTGCCCAGGGAAGTCGGCGATCATAAACGTCTCGTCATTTTCATCGCGGATCTTCAGTTGTCTAATCCACGGGAGGCGACAGGCGTGAAGTTTCTCAACGAAGCGGAAGCCGGGCACAAGTCGTATGTTACGATCGACTTCGTGCCCAGCTCCCGTTCTTCTGCTCAGAAGCGGAGTGTGGTTCACCATCCAGCCGACATCATCGGCATCATGCCGCAGCGGGTCAACGTATCGGCCAGCGCATCGTCCAGTGCTTGAATCGGTCATAGCGACGACGCCACCGAACGACGATGGACAGTATGGCGCCTATCGCCAGAGCTGACACGGCCAGAACCGAGGCAAGCGACACATCGCCACCCGTGACGGGCAGTGACGGGCGAGGGTTGGGCGTGGTTGCCTCCGCCGGCGCCGGCGGCGTCTCGGGTTTCTCCGGTTCGCACGGTTTCTCCGACTCGCATGGGGGCAACACCCGCACACGCTCCCAGGCATCGTCATACCGGCTGGACGCCGGGGAAACACGGTCATCCCCCTCGAACCGCCAGACGAACACGTACCACCCAGGCCGTTCGGCGGTCAGATACATAGGAGCGCCATGCGCGTCCAACGCCCCGGCGCCGATTTTGAACGTGCCGTTCATCGCGGGAATCTCCCAGGTGGCCAGCAACCGGTGGTTGTCGTCTTCCGTGGGAACCTCTCCCCCAGATGGCTTGTACGCCTCATCGTTGGAGGGGTTGTCGGGATCGCCGGACCACCATACGCTCACCGTCGCATACGGCCGATCCGCCGCGAACTCATACTCTTCGTTGCCGGCATACTGGCCATGATCCGCAGGGAATCCCGATACGGTAATGGTGTCGCTGAGCTCGGCACCGATATCCGCCGAATGCTCAGTGACCGTCGACATGACTTCTAGCTTCCTGCGACTTGTATTGCTTTCCGTAGCCTCCATAAACGGACTTATCCAGTCGCCTATAAGGTATTCCTGCGCCTGTTTGCTCTGCTCGGACCGCCGAAACACCCATACCCATGTGCCAAAACCGCTATTCTGCTTGGTCCGGTAAGCGGCACCGTCATCCGGCTTGGTCATGGCCTGCACACGTGCCTGCTGCCCCACCCCGGTGAAAGAGGCCTTGCCATAGGCCACCGGCTCATAACCCAAAGTCGCCAATCGCGCAAGAAAAGCATCGGCGCTCTCTTGTGCATTCGGCGTAATGACATTGCCCACATCGCCCGTATCAAGACCATCGAAATAGTATCCGCGGGCCTGCAATTCCAAATCGGGCACCCAATAACTGTCCGCATCCGCCACGCCACTGGTCACGTCATCGAACACCGGAGAAGCCACATCAAGCACCTTCTCGGAGACCTTGGTGGATACCGCCGGAACAAAATCCTTACGCACCCGAAATGTCGTCGACGCGCCGCCAGTGGAAGCCATCGAGTCAAAGGCCAGCATGTCCTGAGTGCTGTCCATGACGTGCATCCGCCCATACTCGTATGTGGTGTTCGCCGTCACCTCGCCGGCGCCGGTCGCCTCCCACGCGATCGAGGACCCGGCGCTCGTCGACACCCCCGAGAACGTGTTGCCGCCTTGGACGAACCGCGCCGCCCCCTGCAAGGTGACGGTGAACGGCACTCCCGCGATCGCGTCACCGGCGCGGTTCACCACTTTCACCGAGATGGAACCGCTGCGCAAAGCCTCGGCATCGGTGCGTTCCACCGTCGTGCCCGCAGGCGTCTTGCCGGCCGATTGATCCCATATCCGGGCCGCCTTCGCCACGATCTCGGGGTACCGGCCTTGAATGACCGCCATCTGTCTCGCCCACTCGTCCCGATCGCGCCCGAAGTGATCCTGCACGATGATGCCGATCGCCGCATGGGTGGCGGCATCCGTGTCGCGGTACCGGTCAAGGATCCATGCCATACGCCGGGCGTTCTCATCGGAGGCAAGCACCGTGGTGGGGCCTATCACATAGTCGCTCAGTTTCCCCGCTTCGATGCAGTAGTACTTGTTGCCCGAAGCGTCCAGCCCCGCGACACCGACGTAATATTCCATATCGTTGTATGGAAACGCCACGTGATATCTTTCGTCGGCGGGCGTCAACGTCGCGGCATACGCCGTATTCGCCGAGCCGAACACCACTCCCACCATTATTATCAGACCGGTCAGCATCGCTACGATGGCCATGCCCCGTTGCCGCCATGTCGTTATCATCATTCGTCCTTTCCTGGTACGTTTCCCCGCATACTGCACTGTGTGCGGGTAGGCCACGATCATGGCAGATTTTCATTCGCTACAGCCGGTTTTTCGACCTATGTGGTCCGAGCTTGCCGTTTGCCGGCGAGTTGTGGATAACTCTTCCGCCGAGTTATCCACCTCATGCGGTTGACCGAACGTTTACCTGATAGTTATCCACAATGCGCAACATATGTTCAAAAGCCCTTAGAATAGGGCCTTATGGCAGCAGTACAACATCGCGCGACCACGCGCACTAGTAATACCGATAACAGCACCACGAAAACGAAGTCAAAGGCGACTTCTGCCCGAAAGAGCCCCGCAACCAAGCGCAAGAGAGTCAGCGCCGAAACGGCACGCGCCGCAGCAGCGCTGAAAGGCCTGGCTGTCGAAGCCCCCGCACCGTCCATCGAAGCAAACGAGCCCGGCCAGTTCGGCCGCATCAATGTCATGGACATCACTCCCGCCGAGGAGCGCGGCATCTTCCCCGCCCGTGTGGAACTCGGCGAACCGTTTGAGATGACCGCCCAGGTGTTCATCGAAGGCCGTACCAAGGTGGGTGCCACCGCCATCGTGCGCAACCCGCGCGGCAAGGAAACCATGCGCCGGGCCATGACCTGCGTAAATCCCGGCCTCGATCGTTGGACCGTGATGGTCAAGTGCGGCGAGCACAGCGATCTGAAGCCTTGGGAGGATGGCTACGCGGCCGTCAAGCGTCAGCTCGGCGAATGGACCGTGACCATCGAAGGTTGGGAAGACGCGTACGTCTCCTGGCTGCACGACGCCCGCATCAAGGTGCGTGTGATGGACGACGTGGACAACGCACTCAATTCCGGTGCCGAGTTGCTGGCCCGTTGGGCCGAAACCCCGGACACCGGCCTGACCGCACGCGATCGCAAGACCTTGGAGAAGGCCGCTGAGACCATGGCCGATCAGACGCTGAGCGCCGAGGATCGTCTCGCCGCCGGCGACAACCCGACCATCGCCGCCCTGCACGAGACTCACCCGCTGCGCGACGGCATCTCCCCCAGCCAGCCCCAGCGCTTCAAGGTGGAACGCCCGAAGTCCAGCTTCGCGGCTTGGTACCAGTTCTTCCCGCGTTCCGAAGGCGCCACCATCGATCCGAACACCGGCAAGATCATTCAGGGTACGCTGAAGACTTCGATGGCCGGCCTCGAACGCGCCGCTGCCGAGGGCTTCGACATCGTCTACCTGCCGCCGGTCTTCCCGATTGGCGTGACCAACCGCAAGGGCCGCAACAACACGCTGGTCGCCGGCCCCGATGACCCGGGCTCCCCGTTCGGCATCGGCTCCGAGCTAGGTGGCCACGACACCGTGGATCCACTGCTCGGCACCATGGACGATTTCAAGGCCCTGTGCCAGCGTGCACATGAACTGGGTCTGGAAATCGCGCTTGATTTCGCCCTGCAGTGCTCGCCCGATCACCCGTGGGTCAAGGCCCACCCGAACTGGTTCCGCCACAAGCCGGACGGCTCCATCGCCTTCGCCGAGAACCCGCCGAAGAAGTATCAGGACATCTACCCGATCGACTTCAACGCCGACATGCCCGGCATCGAAAAAGAAGTCGAACGCATCATGAATCTGTGGATCGAGGCGGGCGTCACCATCTTCCGCATCGATAACCCGCACACCAAGCCGGTGCGTTTCTGGCAGGACGTGATTGCCGCCGTGACCAAGAAGCACCCGGAGATCCTGTTCCTGGCCGAGGCATTCACCCGCCCGGGCATGATGCGCGCCCTGAGCTACGTGGGCTTCACCCAGTCCCACTGCTACTTCCCGTGGCGCAACACCAAGGACGAACTGGAAGAGTATCTGCCGGTCACCAATGGCGACGACGGCTACTACCAGCACAACACCTTCTGGCCCACCACGCCGGATATTCTCACCGCTTACGTGCGAGACAACGGCGTAGCCGGCCACTGCGTGCGTGCGGTGCTGGCAGCCATGGGCTCGCCGTCCTGGGGTATCTACAACGGTTACGAACTCATCGAGAACAAGCAGCGCCCCGGCTTCGAAGAGCAGATCGACAACGAGAAGTACGAGGTCAAGGTTCGCGATTGGAGCAAGGCCAAGCAGTACGGCGTGGCCGAGATGCTCACCGCACTCAACAAGATTCGTCGCGCCCACCCGGCCGCGTTGAGCTACCACAACCTCATCGTGCTGCCTACGTCCGACCCGAATATTCTGGCTTTCGCACGCCACACGCCGGCCGAACTGACCGGTACCGGCCAAGCGGACACGCTGATTGTGGTCGTGAACCTCGATGGACACAACGCACACCAGTCGATGATTCACCTGGAACTCAGCGAGCTGGGTCTGCCCACCGACCGCCCGCTCAACGTGCGCGACGAGCTGACCGGCCGCGAATTCCAGTGGGGTTGGGACAACTACGTGTCTCTGGCTCCTTGGGCGGATGTGGCCCACATCCTGTCCGTGCAGTGATGCGGTACTGCAACGGTAATGCAACAGTGATGCCGTTGACGTGCATGGGTTTATCGTGCGCGTAAACCGCTAGAAATCCTCCCCTCAAGGGGAGGATTTCGTCTGTTTGGGCATAGTGTCGGCATAATCTCAGCACGGTTTCTTGAGTTCCGCACCTGTTTTGCAGGCGTAAACAGGGTATTGTGGTGAGACGATAACGTAACTGTCGATTTTCAAGGAGAAATGACATGGCAGAAACCTTCAACGTCGTTGTGGAAATTCCGCGCGGCTCCAAGAACAAGTACGAAGTCGATCACGAGACCGGTCGCGTCTTCCTGGACCGTACCCTGTTCACCGCAATGGGTTACCCGGATGACTACGGCTACATCGACGGCACCCTGGGCGAGGACGGCGATCCGCTGGACGCTCTCGTGATGATTCCGAACTCCGTGTTCCCGGGCTGCGTGGTCGAGTGCCGCGCCGTGGGCCTGTACCACATGGTCGACGAGGCCGGCGGCGACGACAAGGTGCTGTGCGTGCCCGCCGACGTTCGTTTCGATGACATCAAGGACATCGACGACGTCAACGAGTACCACAAGGCCGAAATCAAGCACTTCTTCGAGCAGTACAAGGCTCTGGAGCCGGGCAAGGAAGTCCTGCCGGGCGACTACTGGACTGGTGCTGACGCCGCCGAAAAGGAAATCATTGCCGCGCGTCAGCGTCTCGCCGATTCCGAGAAGTGATTCGATTCTGAATCGTTGACAGGAGGCCCCTTCGGGGGCCTTTTGTTGTATTTGTGGCAAAGCCGCTCTACTCTCCCTCAGTCGCAGTTTCACTGCGCCAGCTCCCCAACAGAGGGAGCTTGTATTTTGTGATACAGTAATGTTTTGTCTTTTCAACTAGGCGTAGGCGGCGTGTAGGAACGCTGGTCGAGGCCCATCGCACGGTAATCCGGCGATGAACCTTCTGTCACACCATGATTTCGATAATCATTCAAATCCTGCTTATTTCTGTTTCCGTAGCTATGGATGCATTCGCCGTATCCATTGGCAAAGGCCTGACCGTATCCCGCGTACGAGTACAAGACGCCGTGAAAAGCACCCTCTGGTTCGGCGGATTCCAGATGCTGTTCCCTATTCTCGGCTATTTCGCGGCATCTACATTCAGCAAATACGTAACCCAATTCGACCATTGGATCATCTTCGCCCTGTTGGTGTTCATCGGCGGCAACATGGTTCACGAAGCCTTCGAAGAAGATGAGGAAAACTCCAAGGAGACCGCCCAGTTCGATTGGAAGCATATGCTTCCCCTGGCCGTGGCCTGCAGCATCGATGCGTTCGCCGTGGGCGTGAGCCTGGCCTTCATGTTCACCAAAGCCCATATGGCATTCGCCATCCTCAGCATCGGTGTGGTCACCGGACTGTTCTCCGCTGCGGGCCTGCACATTGGCCGCGCGTTCGGTTCCCGCTGGCAGAAGCCGGCGCAGATCGCCGGCGGCGTGGTGCTGATTCTACTCGGCATCAAAGTGCTATTGGAGCATTTGGGCGTTATCGCGTTCTGATTTAGTGCCATAAGCCCCTTCACCAGAAGGGGCTATTTTGTTTGATTTCACCGTTCCAATGCCCGACGTAGGATTGGGATAGAAATTCGATTATCTGAGAGGCGTATCATGACCGAGATCACCCAGGAGGGTTGGAAGAACAAAGCTCTGAGCATGTTGTTGGCCCAACTGACGTCCTATGTACTGTTCATCGCAGCCACGGTCATTCCCTCCCCTGGCACCGTCCCCATCATCCCTTTGATTATCGCCGCTCTGACGTTGGCCGCATTTGTCGTATTCTGGCCGTTCCGCGGCAGCATACTGGATCGTATCGTCACTTTGGTGTTTGGCGCGATTTCTCTGATTTTCGTCATCGTACCTTTCCCGACCAGCGAGGTTCCGCCGGATCAGACCGCTGCGGATGGCTCGGTACTTCCTTGGTATTCATGGGCACTGGCCATGGGCCTGCTGCTGGTGGTGCTGGTGGTCTTCTCCTTCGGACGCCAGATGGCTCGTGAGAAGCGCGAACATCTTATCCGCGCACTCTCTCACGCCGTGACTTCCGGTGTGGCAGCTCTCGCCGTGGCCGGCTGGTGCTTCCTACCTGATTTGGGCGCGATGCTCGCCAAGGGCACCGTTGCGGGAACCGTTGCCCTGATCATCCTCATCGTTTTGGGACTGGCTTTGGCCGTGGCTTCCACGTTGTGGGTGCGCGACGCCGATCCGGACCCGGATATCCGTTATCCGTGGATCGGTACCGGCCTGATGCCGGTAATGCTGATGGGCGTGACCATCGCCGCAACCGCACTGGTGCTCGGCCGTATCATCGGTTGATGGACGTCCACCGTTCCATATTCCGCAAACTTGTAACCTATGTGTCCACTACAAGCGCGTAGAATAATGAAAACCGTGCGAAAGCGGCATAACGCCGCTGACGACTCGTACAGCCACACCGAGCAATTGCGTAACACATTGCAGGATAAGGGGGATTAGCGTGACGGATCTTACGTTGATGACTTTCGCCAGCGACCCCGCCACCGTTTTGCCATCACTCGCCCTGCTTTCTCATCGCGTCCGCGTACTGCCGATGGATGCAGCCAGCTTGGTGAAGATGCCGGAGAACACCATTCTGTTTCTGGATGCACGCGATGATCTGGCGACCGCCAAAACCTTGTGCCGCCTCATCCACGCTTCCGGCCTGTCCACGCCAATCGTGCTGGTGCTGACCGAAGGCGGCTTCACCGTGGTCAACTCCCAGTGGGGCATTGCGGATGTGGTGGTCGCCACCGCTTCCCCGGCCGAAGTCGAGGGCCGATTGCGATTGGTCTCCGAGCGCGGCAACGCTCCCGCAGCCGCAGCAGACGGTTCTCCCGCCGAATCCACCACCACGGTGGAAGATGGCCAGATTCGCTCCGGCGACCTCATTGTGGACACCAACGGCTATACCGCCTCCCTGCATGGACGCCCCATCGATCTGGCATACAAGGAGTTCGAACTCCTCAAGTACTTGGTCCAGCACCCCGGCCGCGTGTTCACGCGCGCCCAGTTGCTGCAGGAAGTATGGGGCTACGACTACTACGGTGGCACTCGTACGGTCGACGTGCATATCCGTCGTCTGCGCGCCAAGCTCGGCGGCGAATACGAACACCTCATCGGCACCGTGCGCAACGTGGGCTACCGATTCGACCCGCCGGAGACGGATAAGGAAACTGCCGCCGCACAGCAGGCCGCCAAAGCATCCTCTGCCGCCATCGACACCGATGACGATACTCCCGATCTCAACACCGTCGCCTGACAGACCAGCGGCGCTGCAAACTATCAATCATCGACATTACGCCGCTTAGGTCCATACGATGAGAGAAACCAAATCCGCGCGTCTCACGCGCATGCATGACGAATACGACATTCTGCGCCAGGTGATTCCGGCACCCGCTTGCGCACTGCATTTCTCGAATCCGCTCGAATTGCTGATCGCCACCGTGCTCAGCGCCCAGACCACCGACAAGCGTGTCAACACGGTCACCCCGGAACTGTTCGCCACCTACCCCACCGCCCGTGACTTGGCGGCCGCGAACCCGGCCCAAGTCGAAGACATCATTCATCCGCTTGGGTTCTATCGTTCGAAAACCCAGCATCTCATCGGACTGGCCACGGCACTGGACGAACAGTTCGGCGGCGTGGTGCCGCGCACGATGGATGAACTGACCAGCTTGCCGGGGGTCGGCCGCAAAACCGCGAACGTCGTGCTCGGCAACGCGTTCGATATCCCCGGATTCCCGGTCGATACGCATGTGATGCGCGTAACCGGACGACTGCGTTGGCGGTCGGATTGGCGGTCCGCACACCCTGATCCCGTGAAAATCGAGAAGGAAATCACCGCCTGTTTTCCGCCCGAAGAGTGGACGAATCTCAGCCACCGACTGATTCTGTTCGGCCGGGCCACCTGCCACGCACGTACCCCTGACTGCGCCAACTGCCCGCTGTCCGACACCTGCCCTAGCTATGCGCCGCCCGCCGGCAAGAGCACGTCCAAGCGCTAACTCATACCTCATCATGGTGAATTGCGGATTCTGGGCTGAATCCGCCGCTAGACTGAAAACCATGCAGCACAGCAAGCGGGACAATACATGGTCCAAGTGGGGGATTTTTCTCGGAGTCGCCGTGGCACTCGGCGCACTCGTGGTTGTGGGATGGACGTTCATGCAAAACCGGTTCCAGCCGGGATCATCCCTCGATGCCGGTGTGACCATTGGCATCGACGATATGCCGCAATCCTTGGATATTCGGTCCGATTCCTCTGCGGCAGCCGAACGCCTGCTCGTCGACAATGTGTATGAGACATTAGTGACCGTCGATCAAGACAACAAGCTTCAGCCGGGACTGGCGACAAGCTGGAAGACTTCCGATGACGGACTGACCGTCACCCTGACACTGCAATCGGGCGTCACCTTCTCGAACGGCCATACGTTGGACGCCTCGGACGCCGTGTGGTCGTTGCAACAGAACGTGACCAACAAGGTGGCGGACGTCGACGAATTGGGCGATCTGGCGTCGGTCGCCAATCCGAACGCCACCACGGTGGTCATTACGCTTGCCAAGCCCAATCCGACGCTGCTGCGAGCGCTGTCCGGCAGACTCGGCATTGTCTACGATTCCGAGTCGTCCAGTGCCGATTATCAACGCAAGGCCATAGGTTCCGGACCATTCACCGTGGCCGATTTCCAGCCTGGCCATTCCCTGAAGCTGGCGCGCAGCGATACCTACCATGGCACCAAAGCGGCCAGCAATGTCGTTGAATTTATGCAATACTCCGACGCCGATGCGCTCAGCAAGGCCCTGACCGACGGCAGTCTCGATATGGCGGCACCGGTTTCGGCTTCGACGGCCACCGGTTTGAACGGCAAGGATGGCCTGACCGTCAAGGAGGGGGCCACTACGGATAAGGTGCTGCTGGCCTACAACAACGGCACCGATTCGCTGCTCTCCGACGAACAGGCGCGTAAAGCCTTCCGCTATCAAATCGACGCAGCCGGCATCGCCTCCGCCCAACCCGACGCAGCCGGAGCATTGGGCGGCCCCATCAGCCTGCTGGAACCCGGATACGAAGATTTGACCGGACTGTACCCGCATGACGAAAACCAAGCTGGGCAGATGTTCTCCTACTTTGGTGCGCAATACCTGACTACGGTGAATCTGGTGGTTCCCGAAGAATACCGGTCGTTGGCCGAAACCATCAAGCAGCAGATCGAGCGGCAGCCGCGCCCCACGGTGAACCTTGAAGTGCTCTCCGATGAGGATTATGCCAAGCGAATCAAGGACGGCAAATGGGAACTGACCGTGATGAGCATGGACGGCACGGATGATGCCGGCATATTCGCCGACCCCGATTCCATATTCCATTACGACCATACCGAAGCGCAACAGGCCTATGCGGATGCTCGCGCCGCCACTAATGACGCCGATTATGAGGCACGAATGAAGGCGTACGCCCGGCTGATCAGCGAGGATGCGGCCAGTGATTGGCTGTATACCCGCAAATGCTTCACTGTGGCGTCCACCAAGGTCTCCGGCTACCCGACCTCGATGATCAATCGCCGCATGCCGCTGGCCGGGTTGACGGTGAAGTAGGCAACCTTCAGTCACGGACGGGCTACGCCCGATAGTCCTTGGATCACTATCGTTCGATCGTTCGTACCTCGCCTGCGAACAGCCTACTGGGCTGTTTACTGTACAGTTCGGCTTGTCATGCAACGTGCATAAACTTTGGCCTTATGACTGAAGGCAAATCCATCATCAACGCCAACCTCACCCCGCTGCCCGACAAGGTCGGTGTGGACGGACTTGAGGACAAGTGGCGCGCCGTCTGGGATGAAGACGGCACCTACAAATTCCGCAACACCCGCGACCGCAAGGCCGTCTACTCCATCGACACCCCGCCGCCCACCGTCTCCGGTTCGCTGCACGTGGGTCACGTGTTCTCTTACACGCACACCGATGTGATTGCGCGTTACAAGCGCATGCGCGGCTACGACGTGTTCTACCCGATGGGTTGGGATGACAACGGTCTGCCTACCGAGCGCCGCGTGCAGAACTACTATGGCGTGCGCGTGGACGTGTCTCTGCCTTACGACCCGGACTTCCAGCCGCCGTTTGAAGGCACTGATGGCAAGAAGATTGACGCCAAGGATCAGGTGCCGATTTCCCGCAAGAACTTCATCGAGCTGTGCGAGCGTCTGACTGCTCAGGATGAGAAGCTGTTTGAGGCCCTGTGGCGCAAGCTGGGTCTGTCCATCGACTGGTCGCAGACCTACCACACCATCGGTCAGCACCCGCAGCGTGTGGCCCAGAAGGCCTTCCTGCGCAACCTCGCCCGTGGCGAGGCCTACCAGCAGGACGCCCCCGGCCTGTGGGACGTGACCTTCCAGACCGCCGTGGCCCAGGCCGAGCTCGAATCGCGCGAATACCCCGGCTTCTACCACAAGGTGGCCTTCCGCTTTGAGGACGGCACCCCGATCTACATCGAGACCACCCGCCCCGAACTGCTGGCGGCCTGCACCTCGCTGATCGCCAACCCGAACGACGAACGCTACAAGCAGTACTTCGGCCAGTACGTCTACTCCCCTCTGTTCAAGGTCAAGGTGCCGATTCTGGCGCACCCGGCCGCCGAAATGGACAAGGGTGCCGGTATCGCCATGTGCTGTACGTTCGGTGATGTAACCGACGTCGAGTGGTGGCGCGACCTGAAGCTGCCCACCCGCCCGATCATCCAGCGCAACGGCCGTATCGTGATGGATACCCCGGACTGGATCGAGGACCCGGCCGGCCGCGAGGTCTTTGCCGAAACCGCTGGCAAGACCACGTTCTCCGCCCGCAAGATCATCGTCGACAAGCTGCGCGAGTCCGGCGATCTGGACGGCGAGCCGACCCCGACCAAGCGTATGACGAACTTCTACGAGAAGGGCGACAAGCCGCTCGAGATCGTCACCTCCCGCCAGTGGTATTTGAAGAACGGCGGTACCGACGCCAAGCTGAACGCCGAGCTTATCGAGCGTGGCAAGGAACTCGAGTTCCACCCCGACTTCATGCGCGTGCGTTATGAGAACTGGGTGCACGGCCTGAACGGCGACTGGCTGATCTCCCGTCAGCGCTTCTTCGGCGTCCCGTTCCCGCTGTGGTACCCGGTGAACGCTTCCGGCGAGCCGGATTACGATCACCCGATCACTCCGTCCGAGGATCGTCTGCCGATCGACCCGACCATCGACGTGCCGGAGGGCTACGACGAGTCCCAGCGTGATGTGCCCGGTGGTTTCACCGCCGAAAAGGACATCATGGACACCTGGGCCACCTCTTCGCTGACCCCGCAGATCGTGACCCACTGGGCCGAGCCGGACGAGGCCTCCAAGGCCCTGTTCGCTTCCACCTTCCCGATGGACCTGCGCCCGCAGGGTCAGGACATCATCCGCACCTGGCTGTTCTCGACTGTGGACCGCGCGCACTTGGAGAACAAGTGCCTGCCGTGGGCCCATGCCACGCTGTCCGGCTGGATTCTGGACCCCGACCACAAGAAGATGTCGAAGTCCAAGGGCAACGTCGTGGTGCCGAACGAGCCGATCGAGAAGTTCGGCGCGGACGCCGTGCGTTACTGGGCCGCCGCCGCTCGCCTGGGCCTCGATGCCACGTACGACATCGGCCAGATGAAGATTGGCCGTCGACTGGCCATCAAGCTGCTGAACGCCACCAAGTTCGCGCTGGCCATCGGCCGTGAGGACGAGAACCATCACGTGGGCGCTGCCGCCGAGGCCGCGTGGAACCCGGCCGATGTGACCGAACCGCTGGATCGCGCCGCTATGGCCAAGCTGGCTTTGGTGGTGCGTCAGGCCACCGAGGCGCTGGAATCCTACGAGCATTCCAAAGCGCTGGAAGTCATCGAGTCCTACTTCTGGCAGTTCTGCGACGACTACATCGAGCTGGTCAAGAACCGCGCCTATGGCACTCCGGACGAGCACGGCAATGTGCCGTCCGAGAAGGCTGTGAAGTCCGCCCGCACCGCTCTGGGTCTGGGCCTGGACGCCTTCGCACGTCTGCTGGCCCCGTACCTGCCGTACGCCACCGAGGAAGTGTGGAGCTGGATGCACGCCGGTTCCGGTTCCGTGCATCGCGCCGCCTGGCCGGTCGTGGACCCGTATGTCGAGGCCGCCACCGGTGCTTCCCCCGAGCTGCTGACTTGGGCCGGCAAGGCCGTGGAGCAGCTGCGTAAGATCAAGTCCGAGGCCAAGGTCTCCATGAAGACCCCAATCCTGTCTGTGGCACTGTCCGCTGCTTCGGAAGGTGTGGAAGCGATTCACGCCGCCTTGGGCGATATCGCGCAGGCCGGTCGCGTGGTCGGCAAGTTCGACTTGGTGGCCAAGCACGCCGAGGAATCCGCCGCCGAAGGCACGCCCGAAACCGAGGTCGCCGTCGAAGCCAGCGAGCTCGGTGAGCCGCCAGCTAAGAAGCCAAAGCACTGAACGTTACGCACAACAACAGTAGGTCTCACGGCAATGCCGCTCGTTCCGAGCCTACGGGAAGCCCACCGGGCTTCCCGCTTAACGGCTCGGCCAGCTAAGAAGCCAAAGCACTGAACGTTACGCACAACAACAAAAGAGGGGAACCTATTGAGGTTCCCCTCTTTTGTTTTTTGACGTTCGGATGACACGACTGTGGGACGGCACGCAAATATCCCGCATACACCATCACACCGTCGGAATCACGATGAGATATCGGGTTTCGGCGGTTTTTTGTTGCGTATTGGGGCTATCGAGCTGCGCGACGGCCTGCGCCAAGAGCGTGCCAGCATCACTGATTTTCACGGTCTCATTAATCAGCGCGTTCATATCGTGCTTGAACAGCGTGCCGCCAGTGCCAAAGCCGAACAGTACTGGAGCGGTGTCAAGATTGTTGCCGGAATCGCTGGCGTTGGAGGCCTTGCCGTTGCCGGAATCGCCAGTGTCGCTCGACTTGGCTGAGTCGTTCGTTCCCGAACCAGCGCTCTTAGACGAGTCGGACTTATCACCACCACCGATGGCCGAAGTAAGACCACCCGCATAGTTCATCACATCGCCAGCAGACATGGACATGGTGTCATCGACCAGTGAGGCCTTGGAATGCTGCGACTGCTGCTGTTGCGCGGCTTTGGCCTGCTTACGGGCGGCATCGGCCTTACGCTTGGCTTGGGCGACCCGGGTCTTGCCGTAGAACGATTGCGATTGCGAATCGACCAGGCCGGTCAGTGCCTGAGCCTCGGTCACCGGATCGGAAGAGACATCACCGGACGAACCATCACCATCATTGCCGGAAGCCGAGGACGCGCCGCCTTCGAACTGATCGGAGAATCGCAATACAATCTGGCGCAAGGCCGTGGCTTTGCCCGTATGCTCGGAGGCGGTGGCAAGCGTGCTCATCGCGGCATCGACCTTGGATTGAGCGTCGGCGAGTTCATCGCTACCGTTGGTTTCGGCGATGGCTTGGCTCTCGTAAGCGGTGGCGCCCGAGGACGTGCCGCCGGTCAGGGCGCTCAAATTGGCCGTGTAAACGTCCGTGTATTTCATCGAATACGGAATCATTGCGGCGGAGAGCTGGCTCTGGCCATCGGCGTATTGCTTGGAGCCTTGAGTGGCTTCCTCCGAAGCCTCGGCGATCAGATCATCCACCAGTCCGGTGGTGCCTTGCTGCTGGATGCGGCGAATCACCTCGTCCAACGCATCGACCGCACCGGCATGCTGATGTGCGGCACTGACGTTGTTCACCGCGTTGGCCAAGTCGAGTACGGCTTGAGCCAAAGGCGTGTCCCCGGACAGTTCGCCGGCCGTGCCCATCAACGCCGGCAACTGGGTGGAGGTGCCAATCGATCCAGACAGGTGCGTGGTATATGAGCCCACATACGCGGCCATATAGTCTTCAAACGTCCGCTTATGGGCGGTTTCGCGTTCGGCCACTACAGACTTGTTCAGCGCACGTTCGTTATCGCGCAGGGTTTGAAGCTGCTCGATGAGCTGTTGCTGTTCACCAGAACCGGCGTCGGTCAGTGAATCGACCAGTGTGGCGGCAGAGGCGGTGAGTTGGGCGACATCCGTATCGGCAGCAGGCTGTGCGGCAGCATTCGCAGCATTCGCGGCATCGGGATTAGCACCAACTGCCGGACTGCTGGAATTGGAAGGCAATACGGCGAGCGCCACGGAACTCATGGAGAAGTCTTTGGCGTTCATATAGCAGCTGAATTCCAAGCCGGTTGCGGCTTTTCCAGCTGCGGCGACTACGGTATTGGAACCTTGCGTGGTCACCGTAATGGAGTTGTCAGCGGAAACATCATCGGCTACCTGCGTAGGCACGGTAAAGGCGACAACCGGGATCGTACGGTTGGCTTCCTTGGTTTGCGGCTTAATATCGATATACACGCCGATCAGTCCAGACGCGCCGGCAACCTCGTTTGCCTCGACGTTCGGACCGTCAAGCGAGTAGGTGACGCTGACTTTCCATGGCAGGGTGGCGGCGGAAGCGGGGATACGAGAAACCTTGGACGTGCCGGAATTACTATTGGCGGAATCGGTATCAGTGGAACCGCTATTGCCGGAATCGGCACTGGCGCCATTGCCGGCGCCGCCCTTCCCTACCACATACCAACGGACCGGCTCCCCTTCGGCATCGGTGACGGCGTACATATCACTTGCCGTAGCGAGCACCGGACCGTAATCAACCGGAGTCGGACGAGACATCCAAGCACCGCCGAGAATCGAAGCCACGCACAATGCGCAACTGACCAGTGCGGCACCACATCTCATCTACGTATCCCATTCATACAGTCGACCACTACGGGCATTCCATTCCCGTATTAATGTAGTCGCTGCAGGCAACTTGCCCTATAGACGAATATCCGAAAGGTGCCCATTCGCTGCGGGCGAATCAGGCGAATACGTCGAGTACGCCCGGGTCACCACCGGCATCGGCTATGCGCTGGTGGCGCTTCTTGGCTTCGGTAACCACGAATTCACGGTACATTTCGGCAATTTCCGGATCAAGCCCGGCATCGATGGCGATGCGGTGGAGGCGTTCGATCTGATAGTCCTCACGCTTGGTGTCTTCGGGCGCGAATCCGGCGTTGGCTTTGAGCACGCCGACCTGCGAGGTGGCCTTGAACCGCTCGGCCAGTAATGCGATGACCGCCGAATCGATGTTATCGATGGTTTGGCGCAGCGCTTTGATGCGCGCCACCGCTTGTGCGGTTTCCGGGTGGGCCGCCGCCTGGGCGGAGTCGATGGTGGTCCTTTGCCAGTCGCTGCTCGTTTCGCTCATAGATTCGAGGATACTCCCGATTACGGCTTTGCACGATGCGCAAAGTCAGATATCTCAGATGTCATAGTCGCCGGTGAGGATATGGCTGGCATCCGCATCGCCGAACATGGCCGCACCACTGCCCACTCCCAAAACAATCGAACCCAGTGATGCCTCTTTCATCTCATATATCGTCAGCGTGCATGTGAACGTTGACGGCAATACTACAACTGCAATGTGATAGTTGATGTATTTGCATCAGATACGACAAGGGCTGCACCCCGTATCAATCAGGGTGCAGCCCTTACACTATTGTTCAGCGGTCTGATCAGTTGCCGTTGACCGCGTTGCCGGTGTTGGCCTGCTGCACGATGGCGGCGAGGAAGTCGCGGTTGGTGGCGGTCTTCTTGAGGCGCGGCACCAGCGTCTGGTAGGCCTGCTCGGGCTCCATGCCGCCCAGCAGTCGACGCAGACGGTAGATAATCGGCAGTTCCTGCGGGTTGGTGATGAGCTCCTCGCGGCGGGTGCCGGAAGCGTTGATGTCGATGGCCGGGAACAGTCGCTTGTCCGCCAGCTCGCGGGACAGGCGCAGTTCCATGTTGCCGGTGCCCTTGAACTCCTCGAAAATCACCTCATCCATCTTGGAGCCGGTTTCCACCAGCGCAGATGAGATGATGGTCAGGGAGCCGCCGTTTTCGATGTTGCGGGCCGCACCGAAGAACTTCTTCGGCGGGTAGAGGGCCTGCGCGTCCACACCACCGGACAGGATGCGGCCGGAGGCAGGGGCTGCGATGTTGTAAGCGCGAGCCAGTCGGGTCATGGAATCGAGCAGTACGACCACGTCCTGGCCGAGCTCCACAAGACGCTTGGCGCGTTCGACGGCCAGTTCGGCAACCGTAGTGTGATCGGAGGCCGGACGGTCGAAGGTGGAGGAAATGACCTCGCCCTGGACCGTGCGCTCCATATCGGTGACCTCTTCGGGTCGCTCGTCCACGAGCACCACCATAAGGTGGACCTCGGGGTTGTTGGCGGCGATGGAGTTGGCGATGTTCTGCAGGGTGATGGTCTTACCGGCCTTCGGCGGGGAGACAATCAGGCCACGCTGGCCCTTGCCGATTGGGGAAACGATGTCCATGATACGGCCGGTGAGCTTGTTCGGGGCGGTCTCCTGCTTCAAACGCTCCTGCGGGTACAGCGGCGTGAGCTTGGAGAACTGCGGACGGTTGAGCGCTTCTTCAACGCTTTGGCCGTTGATGGAATCGATGGCCTGCAGCGGCACGAACTTCTGGCGCTGGTTGCGACGGTCGCCTTCACGCGGGGCGCGAATCGAACCATGCACGGCATCGCCCTTGCGCAGGCCGTACTTCTTGACCTGGCCCATGGAAACGTACACGTCGTTCGGGCCGGGCAGGTAGCCGGAAGTGCGCACAAAAGCATAGGAGTCGAGCACGTCGACGATGCCGGCCACCGGCACCAGATCCTCCTGCGGCTCTTCGCGGCGGCTATCACGGTCATTGCGATCGCTACGATTATCGCGATCATCATAGCGACGATCATCATCGGCGTTGTCGCGATCACGGCCACGCATGCGACGGTTACGGCGATCGCTGCGATCATTACGGGTATCGCGATCGTTGCGATCGCTACGGTCGCGGCGGTTACGACGCACGAACTCGTGATCGTCGTTCTGCTCGCCGTCTTCGGACGTTTCCTCGTGCTTCTGCGTGGGCAGCGTGGCCAGGATATCGTCGAGGTCACGCACGGTTTCTTCGCTGTTTTCCGCAGTGCGACGACGGCGGCGAGGCTGCTCGTCCTCATCATCACGGACTCGGCGAATCAGCGGAACTTCCACGTCCTCGTGACGCTCGCGGCGACGCTCGGTAGGCGCTGCATCTCCCAAATCGAGCGTGGCCAGCAGATCGCCGGCCTCATCGGCCTTCTTGCGCGGCTTGCGGCGAGCGAAATCGGGCTGGTCGTCATCGCGACGACGGCGGGCCGCACGCGGTTCGGATGCGGCATCATCGGCGGCCTTACGACGGGTGCGTCGCGGTTCGGTCTCGTCCTTCTTGGCATCGTCGGCCACGGGAAGCGGCAAATCGAGCTGCGGTTCCGTGGCAGCCGGAGCCGGAGCCGGCGACTGGGTGGCCACGTCAGCATTGTCTGTGGTGTTGGCCTCAGCGGCATCGGACTGCGGAGCCTTGACGACCTTGGCGGTTTTGGCGGCCTTGGGGGCGCGCACGGTCACACCGGCCGGCGGCTCTCCACCATTGCGCGCCGCCTGCAGGGTGGCGAGCAGCTCGGGCTTGCGCATGGTCGACGTGCCGCGCAGGCCCATCTGTTTAGCGAGCTCTTTGAGCTCAGGCAGCTTCATATCCTCAAGATTCTGGCTATTTGCCACTGGTTGCCCTTTCCATACCGAACAGACCCATGCCTATCCAGGCGTTAAGAGTGATTATTGCGGTTGCACCGCTCATGAATGTTCGCTGCGTCTCTGAGTCTCTGCGAACTTCGTTCACTGTACAACGCCAACTCGACCAACGCAAAACGGCCCGCCGAAAACCAAAAAAGCTCCCTCTGTGACGAGGGAGCTCAACAAGGTTTATTCACTTTTCTTCGTGGTAGGACTTTTCGGTGTTGACGGACCACACGTTCTTCTTGGACGTCTTGCCGGTCTTGATGTTGCCGACGGCCTCCATGGCGGTGGCCATGGAGTGGTCCATGTTGTTGTAGCGGTGCTGGCCGTTACGGCCCACGCAGTACAGGTTGCCGAAGCCGTCGAGGTACTCGATGAGCTCGTCCATGTGCTCATAGGTGTCGAAGTAGGCGGGGTACGCCTTCCTGACGCGCTCACGATGGGAGTCGATGACCTCGTCCGGACCGTTGATCACACGCATGCGGGTGAGCTCGGAAATCGCGAACTTGGTGACATCCTCCTCGCTCATGTTCCAGAACGAGTCGCCCTCCTCGCAGAAGTACTCGAGACCGATCCACACGGTGTCGTCCACGTCCTTGACCAGGTACGGGCTCCAGTTGTTGAAGATCTGCAGACGGCCGACCTTGTAGCCCGGGTCCTGCACGTAGATCCAGCAGTCCGGCACGATCGGCGGATTGCCGAGGGTGGGGATGCTGGTGGTGTTCTTGAGCTTCAGGTGCTTGACCAGCAGGCCCACGGTCACGAAATCGCGGTACGGCAGGCCGTTGGCCACCTCGGTCATATCGGCCGGGGCGGGCTTGGAATCAACGGCCTCGGGATCGGCGCCGGCCGCGTCGATGGCGTTGACCAGGTCCTTGACCGGCATCGAGGAGATGAACTGGTCGCCGGAAAGCTCGGTGCGGTTGCCCTCGGAATCCTCGTACACCACGGAAGACACGGCACCATCGGTCTGGCGGACCTCGACCACCCTGGCGTCGGTCAGCACCTTGACGCCGGCGGCCTCGCAATTGGACTCGACGGTCTCCCACAGCTGGCCGGGACCGTACTTCGGATACCAGAACTCCTCGATCAGCGAGGTCTCGACCTCCGCGTTGGAGCGCTTCTTGGGCAGCAGCTTCTGGAAGGCGTTCTTGAGCACGCCCATGATGGACAGGCCCTTGACGCGCTGGGCGCCCCAGTCGGCGGAGATCTGGGAGGGGTGGCGGCCCCACAGCTTCTCCGTGTAGCCCTCGAAGAACATCGAATACAGCTTGCGGCCGAAACGGTTGATGTAGAAGTTCTCCAGATTGTCTTCCGGCAGCTTGTGGAACATGGACTTCAGGTAGCTGAAGCCGGCCACCATGGTGAGCTTGAAGCCCATGGCCTTCAACGTGTTGGGGCTCAGCGAAATCGGGTAATCGAAGAAGTGGCGGTTCCAGAAGATACGGGACACTCGGTGGCGCTTGAGCATCACCTTGTCCTCCGTCTCCGGATCGGGGCCGCCCGGCTCCATGTCGTGGTCGCGGCCGAGCTTCTTGTCATCATAGGAGGGTGCGCCCTGCAACGGCAGAACGGTCTTCCACCAATCCATGATGCGTTCGTCTTTGGAGAAGAAACGGTGGCCGCCGATATCCATGCGGTTGCCGTTGTGCTTCACGGTGCGCGAGATACCGCCGAATTCGCGGGTCCCCTCCAGCACGGTCACGTCGTACTTGTCGGCACCGCCGTCCTTGATGAGTTCCCATGCGGCGGTAAGTCCAGCCGGACCGCCGCCGATAATCACTACGGATTGCTTGTCGGTCATTATGCTCCTTATAAACGCAAAATCAGAGACAGTCTACTAGAAGCCCCGGAATCGCACACCGAAAGATGAGCGAATGCTTACAGAATTCTCCCGATATACGACCGATGCGCCGTCTTTCCATCAGCAGAAAGGCGACGCATCGAATCGTGAGGTAGGGGTATTCGGCAACGTTGCGTCACACACAGCGCGGCGAATCGGTTTGGTCTTAGGCTAATTCGTCAGCGACGAACTTTCCATAGATTCAGCGAGATGCCTGCAAGTGCAAGCAGCATCATAATCCCCGCAACACCAGTAACGGCAACACCAGTACGACTCAACTCGTTTTCCGTACCATTAGCCTGAGTGTTGCTGGGCTGATGAGTTCCCGCACCATTGTTATTCGGAGTGGTACTCGTTCCTTCACCAGTGTTAGGTCCTGTGCCCGGCTGCGTTGTGGAATCATCAGTCAGATGCGCATCGTCGCCTAGGGTTTGGTGGTCGGAGGCCAAGCAACTTTTAAGCTCAGTGAGCTTGTACCACGTGGAACCATCGGCAATCGGCGTGCATTCGGAGCGGAAGGCGATTTCCTGCTCGTTGTAGAGCATACGAACGAGCGGCGTGTAGGCACGGCCGGTCTTCGGGTCGTTGCCGGATTTGACGGCAACATCCCACTGCACATTAGCGGCCATCGGAGTCACCGATTCACCACGCCATTCATTGTTGGCGTAGGTGTACACGTCGGTGGTGCTGGCGGCCGCCTGCTGGGTGGAACCGGGAAGGCCAAGCAGCGCGGCGAACGGCATCATCGTTTCGGCATGGGCAAAGCGGAAAGTAGCAACGGTGGATCCGCCGTTTACGCGCTCATCAATCGACGAGAAGAAATCGTCAAGCAGCGGCTGTGCGATTGTGTAGGTCTCGTCTTGGCCGGCGTAGCTCGGGCCCTTCTCGTAGAAGTCCTCGGCGTCAAGCGCCCAGGCGAACAACTTGGCGTCGTCTGCCTGCTCACCTTGGAAGTACTGGTTGAAGTCGAAGGTATGGCTGCCGGTGTTCTCGTTCTCCATATCAGCGGCGATGATGTACAGGTTGTACAGATCCATCGCGGCATCGTATTCGGAGGCGATCTTCTTCTTGGCTGCGCCGCAGGCGTCGGCATCCTTGCTGGGGTCGGCTCCCGGCGCGCAGTTGGCCTCGCCGCCCTTGGTGCCATCGACAGTGTTATACCAGGCGTACGTGCCGTCGGCCAGTTTGGCGAGGAAGTCATCGGTGAAGATTTGTGAAAGCAAATCGTGAGAGGCTGTTTTCACGTCCTCGTTTTCGGCGATGGTTTGCTCAGCGCCTGCGATAATCGCATCGTTTTCCACGAAGTTCTGGTAATCGTCGGCACGCTGCTTGGCCTCACCGGTTTTCTCAGTGCCGTCCGGGTTTTCGGACTTGTGGAAGTACAGCGTGTTCGGCGTCTTGTCGAAAGCCGCCGCCTCGCCGGTGCCGGCCGGATCGGCGGGCGTCACAGTGCTGTTCGCCAGTTTATTGTTCGAGGCCGCGTTGAAACCGCGAGCAAAATTCTCGCCTGATTCAGTAGCGCGGGCTTCGCCAGAGGACTGATAGGCAATCTTGCCACCGTCCTTGGCTGCGTTGTCGAACAGCGTCTTGTTGCGCTCGTAGGCACGTGCGCCAATGCCCTGATGTTGGTCAGCACCCTGACCGGTGAGCATACCGTAGCCATTCTCCACATTTGCGGCGGTGATGGCTTTGAGATTCTTCATGAATTCGGACTTGATGGCATCAGACTTAAAACCGTTATCCGCTTCGGCGGCTTCGGCCATCTTCATAAGCAATGCGTCGTATTTGTAGCTGGACAGGCCGCGTGAACCGTGGCGAGCCATCGACTCGGTGTATACCGTTTCGTAGCCTTCCGGCGCCTGGCTATAGCTGGCAGTGGTCGCTTCGCTAGGTGCCACATATGGCTGCTTGCTGCTGTAATACTGGCCATCGGCCTCCAAAGCCATGGCGTGCGGAACGGTCAGGATGCCACCGGCCAGCAATGTGGCGGCAGCAACCACGCCCGCGATGGAGCCCTTAAGGCCCTGCTGCATATGGTGTGTGTTCATGCAGCATTTTCTATCAGCCGCAAGCAAACAAGACACACGATGGCAAGGTTACGAGTCTGAACTTTTGCTATGCGTTGTATGAACAATGCGCGACGCCCCGCCGTAAGATGACGGAATGCCGCGCATTGTCAATACAGGCTGTATCAGACGATTGCCTGTCAGTGAATATCGTCGGGAATGTCGATATCGGTTTTCTGGACTTCTTCGACGTTCACGTCCTTGAAGGTCACGATGCGCACGGACTTGACGAAACGGCTGGAACGGTAGACATCCCATACCCATGCGTCAGTCAGCTGCACATCGAAATACACGTCCTGACCAGCGGAACGCACGTTGAAATCGACCTTATTCGCCAAGTAGAAGCGACGCTCAGTCTCCACCACATAGGTGAACAGCTTGATGACGTCACGGTATTCCCTATACAGCGCGAGTTCGGCGTCGGTTTCGTAATTGTCGAGATCCTCGGCACTCATGCTTGTTTACTCACTCACTTTCCGTATCGCGTTTGCGGCCGCGGCCCAGCGTACGCCACCATGCTTCCTTTGAGGGCTTGCGTTCTGCCTGACCGTACGGCCAGTTGCTTTCCTCTTCGAGACTGTGGCGCGTGTTCTTCTGCGTATCGTCGTGGTGCTCGGCCTGTGGCTCGACTGGCTGTGCGGCCGCCGGCGTCTGGGCCTGGGACTGCACGTCACTCGTCGTGGCGCCGGCTGCCTCACCACGCTGTGCCGGCTCGGGTTCCGGCTTGTTCTGCTGGATGGCGATGGAATGCTCGCGCGCGGACAGCGCTTCCTTGACACCCGGGTTGTCCTCAATCAAGTGCATGCCAAAAGCGTCAAGCGAACGAATCGGATCGTACTCGTCAGCCAACGTGTCCATGACGATAAGGTCCTGGTATTTGTTGTTTTCGGCATCCCACAACGCGTCGCGCGAGGTGCCGGACGGCACGAAGCCGAGCGACTGGTAGACCGAAATCGAGCGGCTGTTCTTTTCCGGCACGCTCACCCAGATGCGGTGCATGCCCAAGCCGGCCGGTTCGGGCGCGAAACCGTAGGTCATCACACGCGGCATGGCGTCACGGGAGTAGCCGCGGCCACGGTATTCACGGCCCAAGATGATCTGGATGCGGGCGGACTTGGACCAGCCGTCGATGTCGATAAGGAAAATCATGCCGATGACATTATCGGTGCTGGCCGCATCGAGCTGACCGTCATCGTCATGGTCGGCGTCAGTCAATACGGCCCATGCGATGGTGCGGCGGGATTCCGGATCACCCACACCGGATTCGGCGGGTGCCTGACCGGCTTCCCAAGCCTGGGAGCGGCGGACCCACGTGTGTACGATGGCGCGTTCGGTGACCGCATCCTTACCTGTGATCTTGGATGCGCCATAGAAGGCATCAAGTTCATCCAAACGAGGCAGGTCCTCGACGGTGGCGGGGCGCAGGTGCACCATTTCGCCACGGATTGGCGGAATGACGATGCTCTGTGGCAGATCGCGCTTCAGTTGCGCTTCGGTAGCCATGCTCAGCGTCTCGTTGGTTGCGGTCATCGGTATACATCCCCCGGTTCGGCTTGTTTCGGCTCACGGTCCAGTGCCGAACATATCTTACTCGACTGGGTGAACGCTGGAAATGCTCTGAGTCGACTTTCTTACAGAATCAATAAAGGCTCCCGCTGGCGGGAGCTGTCTAACGGATTTGAACTGGAGAATTTCCCTACAAATAAGTGCTCCCGCTGGCGGGAGCTGTCCGCGAAGCGGACTGAGGGTGGTCATCCGTACATGGCGACCACCCTCAGTCTCACTCCGTTCGACAGCTCCCACCAGCGGGAGCCAGTGAATCTAATCAGCCCTTGATCTTGCCCATGACGACCTTGGTGACGGCCTTGGCGTCGGCCTGACCGCGCGTGGCCTTCATCACGGCACCGATGATTACACCCATCGGCTTCATGTTGCCGCTCTTGAGCTTCTCGACAACGTCCGGGTTGGCTTCGAACGCCGCGTCGACGGCCGCCTCGATGGCACCGTTGTCTTCGACGATCTTGTAGTCGTGCTTCTTGACGACTTCATCCGGAGTGCCTTCGCCCTTAAGCACGCCTTCGACGGTCTGCTTGGCGAGCTTGTCGTTGAGCTTGCCGGAGGCGATGAGCTTCTCGACCTCGGCCACATCGGCCGGGGTGATCGGCAGCTCTTCGAGGGACACACCCTTGGCGTTGGCTTCGCGGGAAAGCTCGCCCAGCCACCACTTGCGGGCACCGGCAGCCTTGGCACCGGCCTTGACGGTTTCCTCAATCAGGTCGAGGGCGTCGGCGTTGAGGATGTCGCGCATCTGCAGATCACTCAGGCCCCACTCGGACTTGAGGCGGTTGCGGCGCTCGCGCGGCATTTCCGGCATCTGGGCCTTCATCTCCTCGATGTGCTCCTTGGTGATGTGGAGCATGACGAGGTCGGGGTCCGGGAAGTAGCGGTAGTCGTCGGCATCGGACTTCAGACGGCCGCCAGCGGTGGTCTGCGTAGCCTCATCCCAGTGGCGGGTCTCCTGCAGAATCTCCTTGCCGTCGTCCAGACGAGCGGCCTGACGGCGAATCTCGTACTGGATGGTCTTCTCGATGCCGCGGAACGAGTTCACATTCTTGGTCTCGGAACGGGTGCCGTACGGAGCGTCCGGGCTCGGGCGCAACGAGACGTTCACGTCAGCGCGCATGTTGCCCTGCTCCATACGAGCGTGGGAGATGTTCAACGCGCGCACGATGTCGCGGATGGCGCGCACATAGGCACCGGCGATTTCGGGAGCGCGGTCGCCCGCCCCCTCGATCGGCTTGGTGACGATCTCAATCAGCGGCACACCGGCACGGTTGTAGTCGACCAGCGAGTGGTCGGCACCTTCGATACGGCCGTCGGCGCCACCCACGTGGGTGTTCTTGCCGGCGTCGTCCTCGATGTGCGCGCGCTCGATCGGCACGCGGAACACGGTGCCGTCTTCCAGCTCGACGTCCAGGTAGCCGTTGCCGTTGGTGGGCTTGTCGTACTGCGAGATCTGGTAGTCGCGCGGCATGTCCGGGTAGAAGTAGTTCTTACGGGCGAACTGGCTCCACTCGGCGATTTCGCAGTGCAGGGCCAGACCCAGCTTGATGGCGTAATCGACGGCGGTCTTGTTGATCACCGGCAGAGAGCCCGGCAGGCCAAGGCTCACCGGGGTCAGCTCGGTGTTCGGCTCGCCACCGAACTCGATGTGGGCCGGGCAGAACAGCTTGGTGTTCGTGGACAGCTCCACGTGGGTTTCCAGACCGAAGACCACATCGTACTTCTTGGTGGCATCGGCGTACTTCATCAGTTTTTCAGCCATGATGTTGTTTCTTTCCTTCCGATGCTCACTTGCCCAGACCGTCAAGCCACGGGGTCTTGAGGTCGTTCCAGATCGGGCCGTTCCAGCTGTCTTCCAGCGCGGCTTCGAGGGCCGCGGCCGGCTTGTACATGACTTCGTCGCGCTGCTGCGGGGCGATGAACTGGAAGCCGACGGGCAGGCCGTCGTCGGACAGGCCGGCCGGGATGGACATGGCAGGCACGCCGGCGAGGTTGGCCGGAATGGTGGCGATGTCGTTCATGTACATGGCCAGCGGGTCGTCCATCTTCTCGCCGAACTTGAAGGCGGTGGACGGGCTGGTGGGGGCCACGAGCACGTCGACCTGTTCGAAGGCCTTCTTGAAGTCTTCGATAATCAGCGTGCGGACCTTCTGGGCCGAGCCGTACCAGGCGTCGTAGTAGCCGGCGGACAGGGCGTAGGTGCCGAGGATGATACGGCGCTTGACCTCGTCGCCGAAGCCGGCTTCACGGGTGTAGGCCATCATGTTGGCGGCGGTCTGCGGCACGCCGGTCGGCGGCATCACGCGCAGGCCGTAGCGCATGCCATCGTAACGGGCCAGGTTGGAGCTGACCTCGGACGGCATGATGATGTAGTAAGCGCCTAGCGAGTAGCCGATGTGCGGGACCGAGACCTCAACGACCTCGGCACCCATCTCCTTGAGCTTGTCGACGGCCTCGTTGAAGCGGGCCTCGACGCCGGGCTGGAAGCCGTCGCCGCCGAGTTCCTTGATGAGGCCGACCTTCATACCCTTCAGATCGCGCTTGGCGCCTTCGCGGGCGGCGGCGACCATCGGGCGCGGGCCTTCGGGGATGGAGGTGGAGTCACGCTTGTCGTGGCCACCGATGATCTCCTGCAGCAGTGCGGAGTCGAGCACGGTGCGGGAGACCGGGCCGATCTGGTCGAGCGAGGAGGCCATGGCGATGGCTCCGAAACGGGAGACGCCGCCGTAGGTGGGTTTGACGCCCACGGTGCCGGTCAGGGCGCCGGGCTGGCGAATCGAGCCACCAGTGTCGGTGCCGAGGGCGATCGGTGCCTCGAATGCGGCGACTGCGGAGGCGGAGCCACCACCGGAACCGCCGGGCACGCGCTCGGTATCCCACGGGTTGTGGGTGGTCTGGTAGGCGGAGTGCTCGGTGGAGGACCCCTGGGCGAATTCGTCGAGGTTGGTCTTGCCGAGAATCGGCATGCCGGCGGCCTTGAGCTTTTCGATGACGGTGGCGTCGTACGGCGGCACCCAGCCCTCGAGGATCTTGGAGGCGGCGGTGGTTTCGATGCCCTTGGTGACGATCATGTCCTTGATGGCAATCGGCACACCAGCCAGCTCAGGCAGGGCGGCCTTGTCTTCGGCGGACTTGGCGTCGAAGGCGTCGGCCTGCTCGAGAGCCACATCGCCGGAAACCTTCAGGAAGGCCTTGATGGACGGCTCGGCGGCCTCGATCACCTTGAGGTGGGCTTCGACGAGCTCGCGAGAGGTGACGTCGCCCTTCTTGATGGCAGCGGCCTGCTCGGCAGCAGACAGTTTGACGAGAGTTGCGGTTTCGTTGCTCATCGATTACTCCTCGCTTCCCAGGATTCGCGGTGCCACGAACATGCCGGCCTCGGTCTTCGGGCCACCGGCGAGCGCCTCTTCCTGCGTGAGCGGGGTTTCGGCGACGTCCGGGCGCAGGTAGGCTTCCAGCGGAACCGGGTTGGCGGTCGGCGGCACATCGTCGGAGGCGACTTCCTGGACCTTGTTGATGGAGTCTGCGATGACGTTCAGTTCGCCCTGCAGACGGGTGATTTCCTCATCGGTGAGCGCGATTCGGGCCAGATCGCCCAAATGCACGATTTCTTCGCGTGAAAATGTTGGCATGGCCATAACTATATGAGCCGTATGTGACACGCAGTTGTCGGGAAACCGCATTTTCCTACCCTTTGAGACCATTTCAGCAGGGCAGGCACTCGGGTCATTATTTGATATCCGCTTTTCTGGTGACGATGAGACCGCCGATCCATGCGGCAGGATTGTCGACGCATGGCTACACGCCTGATACGGCGTGTTGGGCAATCCATGCGTGCATGGCCACGGCCGCCGCAGCGCCTGCATTAATGGAGCGCACGGAACCGAATTGAGAGATGTAGACCACATCGTCGGCCAATGCGAGGGCCTTCTCGCTCAATCCGGGGCCTTCTGCACCGAAGAGCAGCAGGCACCGCTTGGGGAAGGCATAGGCTTCCATCGGCACTGCGCCGGGAATAATGTCGAGGGCGATGACGCGGGCGGCTTGAAGCTCCTTGATGCGTGCATCACAAGCATCGATTTCGGCCAGCAGCTCATGAAGGTGCTTGTTGTCTCCATCCACAGCCACATCATGCGCATGGACGGCGGCGGCACCGGCCTTGGCTCGTTCATAGGCGATTTCACCGGCGATGCGATGATGCCAGCTTTCCACCAGTTCGGCGATGGAGGGGTGGTGTTCGACGTGCTGGTACAGTTCGGTCATCAACGCGCCCTTGCGATTCCACTTATGTGGACCGACAATGTGTACGCGCTTGGCCTGGAAGGCATTAGCGGTGCGGACCATGGAACCGATGTTAAAATCGTGGGTCCAGTTTTCCACCGCAACTTCGAAGTCGTGACGCCCTCGAGCGTCAAGATCGGCCTTAATGGCAGCAACGGTCCAGTAGCGGTAACGGTCCAATACGTTGCGGCGGTCTCCGTCGTTCAACAGCACCGAGTCGAAACGGCCGTCATAATTCGAAGAAGTCGGATCATCGGGACGAGGCTCACCGGGATGGGTCTCAGACCACGGCCCAAGGCCGATTTCACGGAATTCCGGTTCACCTGAAGCCTTGGCAGCCAAAGAAATCTGGTTGGGTGCGTGCAATCTTTCTCCTCGATAACGCTATTCACCGGTTCCTCTTAGTCAGCTTCGCTGCTCAGCCCGGCTGACTTTATGTGAGGGAAGTCAAAGGTGGATTTACCGCAGTTCGGATTCGTCGAAGACCTGGATGAAGGGGAGCGTTTGCTCGTCGCCGGTGGAGGGGTTGACCACATTGATGTCTTTGGCACCGCCACCGACCAGCGAGGCGATGGCCACGACCTTGGCACCCAGCTGCTCCACTATGCCAAAGTCGAGGCTCAGCTCATTGCCGTTGCGCAGGGTGACCAGCGAGCTGGTCTGCACGTACGACTTTTCGGACAGCCAAGCATCCAACAGCACCACACGGCGGCCTTCGATGGAGGGGCCCTTGATGGACGGGTAGACGAAGTCCATCACGAATCCATCTAGGTCCTCGCCACGAGAGGCGGCGGCCTGGATCATGGCAGACACCATGGGCACAGATGCTGCGGTCAAGGCACCAACAGCATCGAAGTCATCAATCGAATAGCCCGCATCTTCCAAAGCGTCAATCAGTACATGGCCCATGACAGTGGCGGCACGGTGGTCGAAAGTCACCGCGGCAAGTTCGGAGAACGGGCGGCCCACCACATGCTCCTTCAGCAAGGTGGCTAGCTGTTCACGCGGCTCCAGCATGGCAAAGTCATTATGGCTCTTCGCGACGGCAAGGTCCGGGGTACCAGTGGGGCGGAATCCAGATTCAGTCATGACTCCAGACTATCGCCTGAGGCAGTCAGATGAGTATCACCTTCATCGGCCGGCACCACTTCAGGGGCGGACAGTTCGCTCACATTGCCTTTATCTGATTCGATGATCGGTACTTCCTCGATGATCTTGGTCGGTTCGATTTTTTGCAGCTTGCGAGCGGTGGGCAACACACGGCGTTCCAAACTGGACGCGAACTTGTTGTAGGCACTGACCGTCTTAGTAATCTGGGTGCCCAATTTGATGGCATAATCACCCAGCGTGGAGAACCGTTCGTACAGTTCTCGGGACAGATCGAACAGCTGCTTGGCGTCATCGGTGAGCGACTGCTGCTGCCAGGCATAGGCCACGGATTTCAGCACGGCCCAGAGCGTGACCGGCGAGGTGAGCGCCACTTTGCGAGAGAACGCATCATCCATCAGTGTGGGATCGGCTTCGAGTGCGGCCTGCAGTAGTGCCTCATTGGGGATGAAGGCCACCACAAAATCAGGTGCTACATCAAAGGCATTCCAATAGGCCTTTTCGCCGAGAGCACGTACATGCTCGCGCAACGCCTTGGCATGGGACCGCAGCAAATCATCGCGGCGGGCAATATCCTCGGGGCTGGCGGTGTCCGGGATTTCGCAGGCACGCTGGTAATCGGCATAAGGCACTTTGGCATCAATCGGAATGGTCTTGCCTCCCGGCAGATGCACGATCATATCCGGGCGCAACGTACGCCCATCGGCATCCGTGACCACCACCTGGGTGTCGAAATCGACATGTTCCAGCAATCCGGCGGACTCGACAATGTTCTTGAGCTGGGCCTCGCCCCACGCGCCACGCACCTTGTTGTTGCGCAACGCGGCGGACAGGGAACTGGTTTCCTTGTCCAAACGGGCCTGCTGATCGTTGAGCCCCTTGAGTTGGGCTCCCAATGCGCCCATTTCCCTCTTGCGGCCCTCTTCGATCTGCGTGACCTTGTTCTGCAAGGTATCAAGATTCTTGGCCACTGGCGCAAGCGCCTCGAGCACCTTGCTCTGTTCTTTCAAACGTGCTTCCTGTTCAGCACGCTTGGCCTCGGCGGCCTGAGCATCCGCCTGACGCTTCCGTTCTGCCTCCGCAGCTGCACGCTCACGTTCCTGCTGAATGCGAATCTGCTCAGCCTGCTGCGCCTGGGCAAGTTGTGACTTGGCGAAAGCCAATTGCTGGTTCACGCCTTCAATCTGAGCCTGTGCGGCAGCATTGCGAGCACTGAGCTCAGCGTTCTCGAATCGCGCATTCTCCAGCGAGGTCTTGGCCTCTTCCAGCTCCTCGCTTTTGACGCCTCGAGCCATCTCCTGACCCTTATGACGGCCTAGCACGAAGCCGGCGAAGAGGCCAAGCCCTGCACCAACCACTAGCACGACGATGACGATAATCACGGTTCCTATTTGCTCAAACATGGTACCCAGTATGTCATCGATGGTGAATGACGGTAAAACTCGTCACGATTTGACGAGACGCGCAATGGCCGCGGAAGCCTCCGCAAGTTTTTCATCGGCCACCTCGCCGCCCTGAATCGACGCCTGCCGCACGCAATGGTTGAGATGATCGTCCAGCAGCAATAACGCCACGGATTTCAGCGCCGAATTCGACGCCGAAATCTGCGTCAGGATATCGATGCAGTATTTGTCATCCTCCACCATCTGCGTGATGGCACGCACCTGTCCTTCGATACGGCGCAATCGTGCGATGACCTTGGCCTTGTCTTCGTCATAACCATGCATCGCAAACCCCTTGATACTTATCCGTCAGCTGAACACACCCCATTATATACCCTCTAGGGGTATAGGGTATACACTGTTGTTCAGTACAACAAACAAGGGGAAGGAACGGTTATGGAGCTCAGCATCTTCTCGGCCGCCACGGCGCTGATAGCGGCGGCCGCATTGACATGGCTGGTACTGCGGTTCTTCTTCGGAACGCAGAAAGCCACGGCCGGGGCCATGGACGCCTCCGGCGAACGCCAATCCGCAACAATCACCGTCAAGGGCGGGTACTCCCCCGCCGTGATCAGCATGCGCACGGGTACGCCGATCACGCTGACTTTCGATCGACAGGAGACCGGCGAATGCACTTCGCATGTGGTGTTCGCGGATCTGGGGCTTGACGCCATGCTGCCGGGCAACGCCACCACCGACGTGGAACTACCGGCGTTGCCGGCGGGCGAATATCCGTTTGCATGCGGCATGAATATGGTGCATGGGTTGTTGAGGGTTGAGGGAGAGGAGAGTAAGGACGGTGCGGATAAGGACGGGCTTCGCCCGCGTGCTGACGGCTCGGCCGAAGCCGAGGGGGTCTCTCCCTCAGACTTGCGGGTTGGAGCTCCGGTTGTGGATGCGGCGGAGGCCGAGCGGCGAGAGGCGGCTGAACGCGCCAATGAGATCAAGGCGCTGACGAAGCTGGTGATTGTGGGCGCGGTACTGACGTTGCCGGTATTCGCCGTCACCATGCTGCATATGGCCAATCCCGCGCTGGTGCCGCATTGGATGGTGAACCCGTGGCTGCAGGCCATTCTCATCACGCCGGTGATGTTCTACTGCGGGCGTCCGATCCACACGGTCGGCTTCCCCGCGCTGGCGCACCGCTCCCCCGACATGAACTCGCTGGTCTCGCTGGGCACTTCGGCCGCCTACCTGTATTCGCTGGTGACCTGCATCGCCCCGTGGGTGTTCCCGGAGGGCTCGCGCGAGCCGTATTTCGAATCGGTGGGCGTGGTCATCACCCTGGTGCTGGTCGGCCGCCTGCTGGAGGCCAAGGCCCGCGAAGGCACCGGCAAGGCGGTGCAGTCGCTTATCAGACTGCGCCCGCGCACCGCGCACAAGCTCAACGCCACTTCCGCAGACAATGTGGACGGCATCGAATGGCGTAATCCGGCGCATTTCACGGACACCGACATCGACGCCATCGTCACCGGCGACCTGCTGATCGTCAAGAACGGCGAGCGCGTGCCCACGGACGGCGTGATCGTGGCCGGCGAGGCGCGTATCGACGAATCGATGATCACCGGCGAATCCAAGCCGGTCTCCAAAACCGCAGGCGACCCGGTGACCGGGGCCACCGTGCTGCTCAAGGGCGACTGCGTGATGCGCGCCACCCAAGTCGGCGCGGACACGGTACTCTCGCAGATCGCGGCGATGGTGGCCCGCGCCCAGGCGACCAAGGCGCCGGTGCAGCAGCTGGCCGATAAGATCGCCCGGTATTTCGTGCCGGCGGTGATGATCATCGCCATCTGGACGTTCGCCATCTGGGTGTCACTGGGCCCGGCGCCGCAACTGGCGCACGCGCTGGTCACTGCGGTCAGTGTGCTGATCATCGCCTGCCCGTGCGCGCTGGGACTGGCCACGCCGCTGTCGGTGACGGTCTCGCTGGGCTTGGGCGCCACCAACGGCGTGCTGGTCACCAGTGCCAAGGCGCTGGAACAGGCGCGTCGCATCGGCACCGTGGTGTTCGACAAGACCGGCACCATCACGCGCGGCGTGGTGGACGCGGCCGCCGACTGGGACAAGCCGAGCTACGAGCAGGACACGGTCAAGGAAGGCTCGCGTGAGGCCGTCGCGGCGTTGCGCGCACGCGGCATCCGCACGGTGATGCTGTCGGGCGACAAGGCCGAGGTAGCCGGGCGCATCGCCCGCGAAGTCGGCATCGATACGGTGATCTGCGAGGTCAAGCCGGACGGCAAGGCCTACTGGATCGCCAAACTGCAGCGCGAACGCGACGAGGCCGCCGCCAAGTCCGCGTACGGCACCTCCCGCACGGCCGCGCAATCCCGCACTCTGATTGCGATGGTGGGCGACGGCATCAACGACGCCCCCGCGCTGGCTCAGGCGGATCTCGGCATCGCCATCGGCACCGGCACGGACGTGGCGATGCAGTCGGCGGACGTGACCTTGATGAGCGGCGACTTGCGCGGCGTCATCAAGACCATCAACCTGTCCAATGCCACGATGCGCAACATCCGCGAGAATCTGGGGTGGGCGTTCGGCTACAACGTCATCGGCATTCCGGTGGCCGCCGGCGTACTCTACCCGTTCACCGGCTGGCTGTTGAGCCCGATGATCGCGGGTCTGGCGATGGCGTTGAGCTCAGTGTGCCTGGTGCTGAACGCGAACCGGCTGCATGGAGCGAACATCAACGTGGGCGTTGCCGATGGTCCCGCCGGTTCGGGCAGCAGCATGGCGGATGTCGAATCAGCCGGATCGGCCGAATCAGCCAACGCCGCCAACATCACCGGCTCCGCCACATCCAACGCGCCTCACGAGCCGACCGTCATCATCGATGATCGCACCACGCTGAATCAAACCAATCACGTATCTGACCAATCCAATAATCCAACCAACAAGGAGAACACTATGGATATGGGAATGCACATGCACCACACCGCCCCCGCGGACGGCGAAACCGCCACCGACCCGGTGTGCGGCATGACCGTGGCTGTGAACGCCGACGCGATCACGCGCGAGTATGAGGGCAAGTCCTATTACTTCTGCGGCGAACACTGTGCCACGAACTTCATGAAGGCCCCGCAGGTGTTCCTGGAGCAGTAGTCTCTGCGTTTACCTGATTCAACGACAATGGCCTCCGCCCAAAACGAGCGGAGGCCATTTGCATATATGAATCAATCAACGAATCAGCTGGCGAAGAAGAACACGAACAGCCAAGCGCCGATAATGGCGCCGACAATCGGGGCCACAACCGGGATCCAGGCCTCGCCCCAGCGGGAGGAGCCCTTGTGCGGGATCGGCAGGATGGCGTGCAGCAGACGCGGCATGAGGTCGCGGGCCGGGTTCAGGCCAGGGCCGGTCGGGCCACCCATGGAGGTCACGAGGCCCCACACAATGAAGCCGACGACGATGGAGGCGGCGGCGTAATCCTGCTTGCCCCAAGCCAGGGACAGGCAGCACAGGGCGCCGAAGACGAGCACCAGGGTGCCGAACATCTCGTTGAGGAAGTAGTTGACCTTCTGGTTGTCCGCGTCAGTGGTGCAGAAGGTGCCCAGAATCGCCTCGGCGTCCTCGGTCTCCTTGTAGTGCGGGTAGTAAGTGATGTAGACGATGAGCTGGCCGAGCAGGGCGCCGAGCAGCTGGGCGACGATGTACGGCAGCACGTCGCTCCACGGGAACAGGCCGTTGACGGCCTGGGCGATGGTCATGGCCGGGTTGATGTGCGCGCCGGAGACGCTACCGAACATGAGCACCGGGAACATGACGCCGAAGCCGTAGCCCATGGCGATGTTCAGCCAGCCGGCGTGGTGGCCCTTGGTGTTCTTGAGCTCAACGTTGGCCACGGAGCCATTGCCGAAGATCATCAGAATGGCGGTGCCGAAGAACTCGGCGGCCAGCTTGGTAAAGAGAGGATAATCCACTGCTTCTTCTTTTCTCTTCGCCGCGCAACAGGCATGGCTGACTGTTCACGGCATTCTGTGTGACTGGAAATCCGTTCGCGGAGCCGGCGACGCGATTTACGCTGGGCGCGAAAGCAAACGTGGTGATTGTACACTTTGCCCCACGACGAAATGCCGGCAAGATGCGATGTCGAATGTCCAGCCGAATGCAATGCCCAAAAAGCCATCGGAATCAGCCGAAGCGACCTTGAATCTCAGTGGTTGCGAATGACGTTGCGCAGGGGCAGGACGCTGGTGGGCGAGACGGACAGTTCGTCGATTCCTAGGCGCAGGAACGTATCGGTCAGGCTCAAGTCTGCGCCAAGCTCGCCGCAGATGCCGCACCAGATGCCATGACGATGGGCAGCCTCGATAGTCATCTGGATCATGCGCAGCACAGCTGGTGAATGCGGGTCGGCAAAGCGTTCGAGACTCGGGTTCTGACGGTCACAGGCCAGCGTGTACTGGGTCAGGTCGTTGGTGCCGATGGAGAAGAAATCGACTTCGGCGGCCAGCTCGTCGGCCATAATGACCGACGCAGGCGTCTCAATCATAACGCCGATCTGGATACTCTCGTTGAAGTCGATGCGCTCGCCGCGCAGCTCGCTTTTGGCTTCTTCAAGAATCCGCTTGGCGTCGCGTACCTCCTGCACAGAGGTGATCATGGGCAGCATAATGGCGATGTTGCCGTATGCTGAGGCGCGCAATAATGCGCGTAACTGGACTTTGAAAATCTCCGGGCGGGTCAGGCAGATGCGGATTGCCCGGTAACCAAGCGCGGGATTATCCTCGTGGCTCAGATTGAAGTAGTCGACCTGTTTGTCCGCGCCGATGTCGAGCGTACGGATGATGACCGGACGGTCGCCCATCTCCTGTGCGACTTGTCCGTATGCATCGAACTGAAATTCCTCGGTCGGCCAGTCCTCGCGTTCCAGATACAGGAACTCACTGCGGAACAAGCCGATGCCCTCAGCATCGTTGGCCAGCACGGCGGCTGCGTCAGAGGGACGGCTGATGTTGGCGTACAGGTGGACCCGCTGACCGGACTTGGTTTCGGTGGGCTTGCCCTTGAGCTTCCGCAGGAGGCTTAGGTGCTCCTCAGCCTCGGCCTTCCTGCGCCGGTATTCGGTCAGCGTGGCCTCGTCCGGGTCGACGAATACCGCACCGCTGGTGCCGTCGATTACGGCAACGTGACCATCATCGGCCGGGTCAAAGGCGTCGCCGATACCTGTGATGGCGGGCAGGCCCATCGTGCGCGCCAGAATCGCGGTGTGCGAGTTCGCTGAGCCCTTGGCGGTCATGAGGCCCAAAACCTTAGCGCGGTCGAGCTGCGCGGTATCGCTGGGAGCAAGATCTTCGGCGAAGATGATGTGGCTTTCTCCGTTCTGCGCGATCCCGTTCTGCACAATACCGTTCTGCACAGCATCGCCTTGTACACTGCCATCCTGCGCCGTGCTATCGCGTTTGCCTTGCAGCACGTTCATCACGCGGCGAGAAACATCCTTGACATCAGCGGCTCGAGCCTGCATGGTCGAGCTATCCATCGCAGCGAACATGGCGGCGAACTGTTCGGCGGCGCTCTTCACCGCGAATTCGGCGTTCACCTTGTCTTGCGCAATCAAACCTTCGACGCATTCCGCATAGTCCGGGTCCTGGAGCATAAGCCGATGGGCGTCGAACAGTTCGGCCTTGTTTTCGCCGAACTCAGCGGCGACGTTGTCACGCAGTTGCTTGAGCTGAGCGACGGCCGTGTCACGGGCCGCGCGGAATCGATCCATCTCGGCCTGCGGGTCGTCGATTAAGCGGCGTTCTACGGCATAATCTACGGCGGCGAGCACGCGGACCGTGCCGATAGCAATGCCAGCGGATACGCTGACGCCCTGTATCGTTCTCATTACAGGTGCTCCTTGAGGAATCGCTCGAACTCTGCAGCAGCGACAGCTTCATCGTTGCCCTGCACCCGAACCGTAACCTCGTCACCTTGTTGAACATCAAGTCCCATAACACCGAAGATACGCTTGGCATCCACGGATTTTCCACCGTAGGCAACGGTGATGCTCGATTCATATTCCTGCGCTTTGGCAACCAACCGGCCAGCCGGGCGGGCGTGCATGCCTTCGGGGTCGGATACGGTGAACGTGAATATCTGAGGCATGACGTTGCTCCTTACACGTCCGGCCGTCACGCGCGAAGACGGCCTTTCCGCACCAGCTACGGACTGATACTGGAAAAAACAAAAAACCGGAATCTTTCGATTCCGGTTGTCTGTGCCCCCGCAGGGATTCGAACCCTGGACACGCTGATTAAGAGTCAGCTGCTCTAACCAACTGAGCTACAGGGGCTTGGTTAGATGTTGAAGTATTCCTTGCAACAGGTGATAAATATACTCAGATTTGAAGCGAATGCAACTCTCGGCGTGTCGCGCCTATTTCCGGCGTTTTTGCTAATACGAAAATCCCCCATGCGGCGCAAACCGCACGGGGGATGATGCTTAAGCTCAGACTCTTGGTCTGTGTGATTCCAGCACTAGGCCGGAATGACTCACTCGGCCACGACCTTCACGAAGAAGGAAGCGGTGATCTCCGGGTGGAGGGCCACCTTGGCGGGGAAATCGCCGGTGGTCTTGATGGTCTCGACCTCGATGGCCTTCGGGTTCACCGCAGCCTTGTCGGACAGAGCGACGGCGATGGCCTCGTTGGAGATACCACCGAACAGCTTGCCGGACTCGGACACCTTGGCGGCGATCTCGACGGTAGTGCCCTCGATGGCGGCCTTAGCGGCGACGGCGTCCTCGCGGGTAGCGACGGCCTTGGCCAGACGAGCGCGCTTCATAGCGACGATCTGAGCCTCAGCGCCCTTGGTCCACGCGAAAGCGAGGCCCTGCGGGAACAGGTAGTTGCGGGCGTAGCCGGACTTCACGTCGACAACGTCACCGGAATGGCCCAGGTTGGACACGGTCTTGGTGAGAATAACCTTGGTTTCAGCCATTGTTCAAAGCCTCCCTAACTCAGCGACCCGAGGTGGCGTACGGCAGCAGGGCCATCTCGCGGGCGTTCTTGATCGCCTTGGACAGCTCACGCTGCTCCTGCACGGTCACGCCGGTGATACGACGGGAACGGATCTTGCCGCGATCGGAAATGAACTTACGCAGCAGCGCAACGTCCTTGTAATCGATCTCGGTGACCTTGGCGGCCTTCAGCGGGTTCGGCTTCTTCTTGAACGGCTTGACCGGCGGTTGCGGCCTCTTACGTGACATGATGTTCTCCTTATAAATCTTGATATTGATTGCTGCTGGCAGCGGGGAGGCAAGTACTGATCAGAACTCCGGGTCGGAATCGTCGCCGCCGAAATCGGAGGAAGCGCCGAACGTGGAGAAGCTACCGGCATCAGATGCACCGGCATTACTCCACGGGTCGACCGCAGGAGCGGACGGGTTGGCGGGAGCGGCAGACTGCTGGGAGTATCCAGCGCCACCACCCTGATAGCCACCGTTGTAACCGCCCTGGCCACCGGCATAACCACCTTGGCCACCCTGGTTGCCATAGCCCTGATTGGACTGCTGACCACCCTGGAAACCACCGGAACGACCCTGGAAGCCGCCCTGACCGGACGACTGGCGAGTCACCTGTGCGGTGGCGTAGCGCAGGGAGGGCCCGATCTCATCGAGCTGCATCTCCACGACGGTTCGCTGGGAACCATCCTGTGCCTGATAGGAACGCTGCTGGAGGCGACCGGTGGCAATCACGCGCATGCCCTTCTTCAGGGACTGGGCGCAGTGGTCGGCCAGATCACGCCAAGCGGAGCACCTCATGAACAGCGCCTGACCATCCTCGAACTGGTTGGTCTGACGATTCCAGGTTCGCGGGGTGGAAGCAATCGTGAAGCTCGCCACGGTCGCACCGCTGCCAATAGTGCGCAGCTCGGGGTCCGCAGTGAGGTTGCCCACGATGGTGATGACGGTTTCACCTGCCATAACGGTCCTTCTTACTTACCTTGAATACCAGCTGTTCAGCTGACTAAACGCTTGATTCAGCCCTTACGAAGAATCTTCGTACGGATCACGGATTCGTTGAGGTTCAGAACACGGTCAAGCTCATCGCTGGTAGCGGGCTCGGCGGTGTACTTCACCACGACGTAGTTGCCTTCGGTCTTACCGGCAATCTCATAGGCGAGCTTGCGACGGCCCCAGTAATCGGGCTCATCGAAAGAGCCGCCTTCCTTGGTGACGAGTTCCAGATACTGCTCGGTCAGCTTCTTCAGACCGCGCTCATCCAGCTCAGGATCGGCGATGAACATCAGTTCGTACTTGTGCGCAGACATCACCCACCTCCTTCGGACTATTCGGCCACGGACGTTCCGTGGCAGGAGTGTGTATGCGTGTTAGCCCATGACGCAGCACCAAACCGGCACCGCCTCTTCGGGCAACTTGGACAGTCTATATATGAGGCGGGACAGGGTATGCCCATATTCTTGCCGGTTTCGCGATGCCCACCGTTTTGGCCAAGCCCACGCAGCCCGCGGCTCCCATCACTCCCGGAGCGGCACCGGTAGCCGCACCTGGCGCGACCTCCACCACCATGAATGAGCAACAGAAGAAAATCTTCATCATCGTTGGTGCCGTGGCCGGCTTCCTCGTGCTGTTCGGTATCGTGTATGGCGTGCTGTCTTCCGCCGTGTTCAGCGCGAAGAGCGTTGCGAACAGCTATGTGGCCGCCATCTCCTCCGGCAACTACGACAAGGCCAACACCATCGCCGATCCTCACGTGAATACGAACCAGCGCGCACTGCTGACCAGCAAGGCATCCTCGGGCGAGAACACGCGCATCACCAACGCGCGCATCTCGCAGACCTCCAATAATGCCGATGGCACCGTGAGCGCCCAGCTGACGTACACGCTTGAAGGCAAGGAGGTCAACGGCAACTTCACCATCAAAGACAATAAGGTCAGTGTCGAGTTCTCCGAGTGATTTCGGCAATCTCAACACTCTTACGAAATAAGCACCCCGCCGTGGCGTTCGCTGCGGCGGGGTGCTTGTACACTGGTTAAGGCGTAAATCACACAGCGACTCAAACAAAGGATGCGAACGCATGTCGGCGATTCTTGAAGGCACTCCGGATAAACGACTCGTATTGGTCACGGGCCGCGCCTACCCCGAGCTAGCTGAGAAGGTGGCCGAATGTTTGGGAACCGAAATCCTCGAAACCACGTCCTATGACTTTGCCAATGGCGAGATGTACGTGCGTTTCACCGAACCGGTGCGTGGTGCGGACGTGTTCGTGCTGCAGTGTCATTCGGGCGATATCAACAAGTGGATCATGGAACAGCTCATCATGATCGACGCTTTGAAGCGCGCCTCCGCCAAGTCGATTACCGTGGTGGCGCCCTTCCTCGGCTACTCGCGCCAGGATAAGAAGCACCGCGGTCGTGAGCCCATCACCGCCCGTCTGATTTTCGATCTGTTCCACGCCGCCGGTGCAGACCGCATTATGACGGTCGATCTGCACGCCGCTCAGGAGCAGGGTTTCTTCGATGGTCCGGTCGATCATCTAACCGCCATGCCGGTGCTGCTCGATTACGTGCGTTCCACCCTTGATCTGGGCAACACCACCATCGTGTCCCCGGATGCCGGCCGTATCAAGGTGTCCGAACAGTGGGCCGCCAAGCTAGGCAATCTGCCGCTGGCATTCATCCACAAACAGCGTGATATTACTCGTCCGAACCATGCCGAGGCACATGGCATTATCGGCGATGTCGACGGCCGCGACTGCGTGGTCATCGACGACATGGTCGATACCGCCGGTACTATCTGCGAAGCCGTGCGCACCCTGAACGAATCCGGCGCCAAGTCGGTGACGCTGGTCGCCACCCATGGCCTGCTCTCCGGCCCGGCCGTGGAGCGCCTGTCTCACTGCGGCGCGCATGAAATCGTGTTTATGGACACCGTGCCGATTCCCGAAGAGAAGCGCCTGCCGAATATGACCGTACTGTCTTGCGCACCGCTGCTGGCCGCGGGTATTCGCTCCGTGTTCGAGGAAGGTTCTGTGGCGATTCTGCTCGACGGCCTGCCCGAAGACATGCGTCCGCGCAATATCTATGCGTGATTGATACGCCGAAAATCCTTACGAAAAAACGCCGCTTGACTATAGCTGGGCGTACGTAAGACAGTATTGCGCCGAGATCGACGAAGCGGCACGAAACCGCATGGAGCTGATCGTGCGGTCACTGGCAGAGCAAA